>VFQR01000071.1_pt1 | contig 254037 bp, 247 predicted proteins | sample 3512321 | NCBI WGS metagenome assembly VFQR01 (sample SAMN10412374, study PRJNA504923) | tailings metagenome | isolation source: Relicate 3 Philex TSF1 revegetated site | place: Philippines: Tuba, Benguet | collected 2017-08-29 | reverse complement strand
CACCACAAAGATCTGCAAGCGTGCCGCGGGGCGCCAAAGTCAATCCGACGCAGGCGAAAACGCTTGGCACCCGCCCTCCGCCCCGGCACACTCGCGCCCGGATCAAAGGGAGACGACATGGCGACTGAGGCGAGCGCTGCCGATCGGTTGTTCGACGAGGCGATCTCATTGCATCGCCGCGGCGAACTCGCGCGTGCCGGGACGCTCTATGCCCAGATTCTCGCCCTGGCGCCGCGCCACGTGCCGGCGCTGCACCTCAGCGGCGTGCTGGAGTTGCAGCGGGGCAATGCCATTCTCGCCCTGCAGCGCATCCGGCTCGCGTCGCAGCTGGCGCCGCACGAATCGGCCATCCTCAGCAATCTCGCGTCGACGCTGATCGCGCTCAACCGGCACGAGGAAGCGATCGTCGCCGCCAGCGGTGCCGTGCGTCTCGATCCGGCATCGGCAGATGCCTATGGCAATCTCGCGACTGCCTATCATCGCAAGCATCGCTATGCGGAGGCGGCCGTCACCTATCGGCAGGCCCTCGAACTCGCGCCCGGGCGCCCCGGGCTGCATAGCGGGTTGGGTCTGGTGCTTGGCCTCTTGGGAGACTATGAGGGGGCACTCGCAAGCCATCGCAAGGCATTGTCCCTGGCGCCAGCCTCTGCCGGATACCGCAACAATTTCGCGGTCACGCTCACCGCCATGGGATTGGCGGAAGATGCGGAGGAGGCGCTGCAGCAGGCGGTCGACAGCGACCCCGACGATCCCGACCTCAAGTTCGCCCTGGCGCGTCTCAAGCGCAAGCAGGCTGCGGCCATCGCCGACACGTCTCAGCCTCCCGCCGACGGACGTCGCGACCTGCCGCAATAGCCCCATTCAGCAGCTGGTCGCCGCGACGTCCGGATTTCGTCACAAAATCATCGGGTTGTTGCGTCATGAGCGCAGCCTGTCACTCCAGTTGCGACGATCCTTCATGACCATGCCCCACCTCCATGCCGTCACTCTCTGCCGCCTGGTCGCGGCCATTCTCGTCAGCATGGTCATCACGCTGCCGGCGGCGGCGCAGGTGACGATCTTCTCGCCGTTCAATATCGCCGATGCCATGGACCGCGGCGCGGTGAAGGTCGCGGACATCCCCTATGCCGATGGCGGGCGCAAGAAGCTCGACATTTATCAGCCGGAGCGCGTCTCGGGCACGGCGCCGGTGGTCATGTTCATCTATGGCGGAAGCTGGCGGGCTGGCGACAAGTTCGAGTACGAGTTCGTTGGTCGCGCCCTCGCCGCAGCGGGGTTCGTCACAGTTATCGCGGATTACCGGTTGTGGCCCGAGGTCGCCTATCCGAGCTTTCTCGAGGATTGCGCGGAGGCCATGGCCTGGATCGAGCGCAACATCTCCGCCTATGGCGGCGATACCACGCGCTTCTTCATCGCCGGTCACTCGGCGGGTGCCTACAATGCCGTGATGCTCGGGCTGGACCGGTCGTTCGCCAGGGAGTTCGGGGTCACGATGCCGATCCGCGCCGTGGCCGGGATCTCTGGACCCTACAATTTCTATCCCTTCGAGTACGATCAGGTCCGCGAAACCTTTGGCGGTGCCCCCAATCCGGAGGGCACGCAGCCGGTCAACCTCGTGACCAGCGAAGCGCCGCCGATGCTGTTGTCGAGCGGGACGGCCGACCCGATCGTCAGGGTGCAGAACTCTCAGGTGCTCGCGAGCCGGCTGCGCAACATGGGCATCTGGGTCACCGAGAAGTATTATGAGGGGTTTGGCCATCTGGAACCGGTCATCGCCATGGGGGCGATGATGCGCTTCCGCATGCCGGTGCTGCAGGACATCGTCGATTTCTTCCAGACCTTCGGCGCCTTCCCGAGCGGTACGCCGCGGCCGCTGTTCACGCCAGATCCGCCGGAGGACCGGATGACCGCGGTGATCCGCGAGATGGAAGGGATCCTCGCGCCGATCGACGACGGTGGCATACAATAGCTGACTTGCCAGTTGCGACCTGCTCCACCAGAGCTCGTTTGCCGAGCCCGCCTTCGTCTTCGACATCCAGTCCTTGCATCGGCGGAACGGCGTCGGCCAGAGTGGTGGGGTCGGTGGCGTAGGAGCCCCGGTTCGTCCGCCAGTGGGCGAGGGTCAGACATAGTGTCCGACGGGCTACGCCGCGCTTCATGCGGGCAAGCAGCGCGTGCCCGGCAATTTCCATTTGGCGGAAGCGCCGATGCGCCAGACGTTTTGCGGAGGATCGAGATGAAATATGCGCGGCTGGGCCACACCGGTCTTGAAGTCAGTCGAATATGCCTCGGATGCATGTCGTTCGGCATACCGGATGCGGGCGGCCATCCCTGGACACTGGACGAGGCAGCCAGTCGGCCGATCCTCAAGCGGGCGTGGGAAGCCGGGATCAACTTCTTCGATACCGCCAATGTGTATTCGGCCGGTACCAGCGAAGAGATCGTCGGCAAGGTCCTCAAGGAGCTCGCGCCACGGGAGCAGCTGGTCATCGCCACCAAGGTGCATGGCGAGATGCGCGCCGGCCCGAACGGTCGCGGGCTGTCGCGCAAGGCGATCCTGAGCGAGATCGACAATTCGCTGCGCCGCCTCGGGACCGACTATGTCGACCTCTACCAGATTCACCGCTTCGATCCGCTGACCCCGGTCGAGGAGACACTCGAGGCGCTGGACGATGTGGTCCGCGCCGGCAAAGCTCGCTATGTCGGCGCTTCTTCCATGCATGCGTGGCAGTTCATGAAGATGCTGGCCATCTCAGAGAGCCGGGGTTGGGCCCGGTTCGTCTCCATGCAGAACCACCTCAATCTGCTCTATCGCGAGGAGGAGCGCGAGATGCTCGGCCTCTGCGCCGACCAAGGCATCGGCGTCATCCCCTGGTCGCCCTTGGCGCGCGGGCAATTGGCGCGGCCCTTCGGGGAGGCCACCGAACGGACCGAGAAGGACGCGTTCGGCAAGACGCTGTACAAGCGCAATCTCGATGCCAACCGCGCGATCGTCGGCGCCGTTGCCGAGATCGCCGCGGCGCGTGGCCTGAAGATGGCGCAGGTGGCCTTGGCCTGGGTCATGCAGAAGCAGCCCGTAAGTGCGCCTATCGTGGGGGCGACCAAGCTCTCGCAGCTCGAGGATGCGCTCGGCGCGCTCGACATCGAACTATCGAGCGACGAAATCTCCCGCCTTGAAGCGCCGTACCTGCCCTCGCCCGTTCAGGGCTTCAGCTGATGGATGACGCTGGGCCGGTCGAGGACCGGCCCCAGCCATGTCAGTTGCCGAGCTTGGTCGGGGCATAGATCCTGACCGGCTTCGGGGGCGGTGGTGCCGCCGCCGCCGTCAGCCGGGCCAGATTGTCGGCGCCGATGCCGTAGCCTTCTGCGGCGGCACGGGCGTAGAATTGCAGGGCGCGCATCGGATCGGGCTCCACGCCCAGCCCGTATTCGTAGACGTGGCCCAGATTGTTGAGCCCTACCGGGTCACCGGCCGCGGCTGCCGCTTCGGTGAACTCCAGCGCCCGAAGATAGTCCGGCGGCGTATCTGTCAGATAGAGCCGGCCGAGATTGGCCGCGGCTGGGGCGAGACCGCTCGCGGCGGCCTGTCGGTAAAGCTGTCGCGCCATGTAGCGATCCTGGGGCACGACCTCTCCGTCTTCGTACAGCAACCCGAGATTGAGCTGAGCCGTCGCTATGCCCTGATCGGCAGCATAGCGGTACAGCGTTACCGCGCCGTCCGGGTCGGGTGTCGTACCGTAGCCATGCTGCTTCAGATAGCCGAGAGCGTTCGCGGCGAGCAGATAGCCCTGATCCGAAGCAGACTGGAAGAGCTCGGCTGCACGGGTCAGGTCCGGCTCCCCCAGCACGCCCTGCTGATACAGGGAGCCCAGCCGGTACTGCGCCTGCATGTCGCCATGCTCTGCTGCCCGAGCGAACCACGCTGATGCTGCCACGGGATCCTGTTCGATCCCCAGCGCGTCGGCATACATGATGCCCAGATTGGTCTCGGCGCGGGCGAGGCCCTGCAACGCGGCCAGCCGGTACCATCGCACAGCCTCGCCATCGTCCTCGGGAACGCCATCGCCGTCGTCATAGGCCAGCGCCAGGCTGTTCTGAGCCGGAGCGAAGCCGGCAGCCGCGGCCGCCTGCAGCAATTGCACCCCCCGAACGGCGTCACGGTCCAAGGCTTCTCCTACGAGCAGCATATCCCCGAGGATCGTGCGGGCGAGGGGGCTTCCGCCGGCTGCTGCAGTTTCAAGCAGAGGGAGAGCATCAGTCGTATCGCCCCGCGCCTCCAGCGCGCGGCCCAACCATGCCATGGCGGCAATCGAGTCCGGCTGGGCCTCAAGGGCTGCACGACACAGATCGATCGCCTCGTCGGCAATCGCCAGAGTGTCGCGGCCGGTTTCGGCGAAACCCGGTTCATACTGACTGGCGGCTTCCCGCCCACAAGCATCCAATGCCTCGCCGGCGTTTGCGCCGCTTGAGGGCGAGATCAGCCCAGCAATGACCAGCGCGCCCATCAGCGCCTGCTTCATGTGGCCGTTTCGCTGTCCGGCGGGATGCGGCTTCTGCTGCATGTCACATGCTCTCCTCATAAGCTGCGGCCTAGCGGCTCCATCCGCGACTATATCTGACATTGACAATCAAGAAATGAGCGCGCTCTATGCGGGCGTTCATCTATCTCGCTCCTGCAAGCGCCCATGCTCGTCTGCCAGTGCAACATCATCACCGACCGTGAGATCAAGCAGATCATCCTCGGTTTCCTCCGCGCCGACCCTTGGCAGATCATTGTCCCTGCCATGGTGTATCGCGAGCTGGAAAAGCGCTGCAAGTGCGCCGGTTGTGTGCCGAATGTGGTAGACTTGATAATCAAGGTGACGGAAGAGTACCACCTCCAGATGGCAGCTGGTTCCGCTGAAGCACGCCCCGTCGTGTCGCAGCGGCTGGTTGCCATGCGTCGTACTAGAACCGGAGGTCGGCATGAAAGGCGAGGCACAGGTCATCGAGCGGCTCAACGAGGCGCTGTTTCTTGAGCTCGGAGCGGTAAACCAGTACTGGGTGCATTTCCGCCTGCTGCAGGATTGGGGCTACACCAAGCTCGCCAGCAAGGAGCGTGCGGAATCCATCGAGGAGATGCATCACGCCGACAAGCTGATCGAGCGCATCATTTTTCTTGAGGGTCATCCGAATCTGCAGCGCGTCGCACCGCTGCGTATCGGGCAGACGATCAAGGAAGTGCTCGAGTGCGATCTGGCTGGCGAGTATGACGCCCGCAAGGCCTACAAGGCCAGCCGCGAGCTCTGCGAGTCGCTCGGCGACTACGTGTCCAAGAATCTCTTCGAGGAGCTGCTGGCGGATGAGGAAGGACATATCGACTTCCTCGAAAGCCAGCTGCAGCTGCTCAACACCATCGGCATGGAAAAATACGGCCTACTGAACTCCGACAGCGCCGACAAGGCAGAGTAACGCGCGCAGCGTCTTTGCGGGGCTCAGTCCGGGAACGGATGTGAGCCCCGTGGCATTTCTGGCGGGAACGGAGTTCGCTTCCGCCATGACCTACTATGTCGGTCGACTGATCGACCATGTGCACATCAACGTGGCCAATCTCCAGCGCGCGGCACGCTTCTATCAGGCGGTGCTCTCGGCCTTGGGTCATCCACCCGGCAGCCTCGGTCCGCAGTCGTTCAGTGCCGACGAGTTCTACGTCAGCGAGCCCGGCCCGGGCCAGAGGCTGTCGCATGTACATCTCGCGTTCCAGGCTCCCGATCCGGCCACAGTGGACCGCTTCCACGCAGCAGCTTTAGCCGCGGGCGGCACTGACAATGGCGGGCCGGGCGAACGGGTCTACCACCCCGGCTATTACGCCGCGTTCGTTCTGGACCCCGACGGCAACAACATCGAGGCCGTCTGGCACGGCGCGTCCACCAGGTCTGCTGACGCTATCGCCATAGAGCCGGTCAGCTGAGCGGACCGGCGCGGCCCAGCCCTCCCTCGGTAGGGGCCGATTGCCGCGTAAGCGCAGCGAGGGCGCTCGCGGCATCGGGATGCCCCGCCGTTGCAGCCAGCCTCAGCCAATGGGCTGCCCTGGTTGCGTCTGCTGGTACGCCGAGACCCTGCCGGTAGGCCTCCCCCAAGCCGAAAAATCCCTGCGGGTTCCCCCGATTGGCCGCAGTGCGAAACAAGCTCAGTGCCCGCGTAGGGTCGGGGGCAATCCCAGAACCATATTGTAGGAGTGCAGCCAACTCCGGTCCGGCGGGGTTCCAACCCTCGGCAAGGGCTGCTTCAAATCGACCGGCGGCCGCTTCAGGCGCGCCCGCCGCAACAAGGGCGCGGCCCAGCCAGGTCGAGGTCTCAGCTGTCGGTCCTAGTTCCATTGCGGTCTCGCAGACATCGACCGCTGCGGAGCCGTCGATTTCGGCAACCATCCGCCCAGTGGTCTCGAAGCCGGCTTCAAAGGGCGAGGCGGCCAGACTCGCGCACTCGTTGCGGGCGCGGAACAGCTCGGCTTGCGCAGCGGCGCCTTGTTCTCCAAGTGCCTCTGCTGTTTCAAACATGCTGGCGGCGTATGCGAAATCTCGCGCCACCCCAAAACCCTCACCGTAGATCTCGCCCAACAGCATATAGCCCCAGCTGTTCTCTGCCTCCGCCGCCTCGACCGCGAAATCGCGGGCCTGCGCATAGTCGACTTCCACACCGGTGCCGCGTAGGTAGGCCTCCGCCAGTCCGACCGTGCCGGCGGGCTCCCCGGCGGTATGGGCGGCTTCATAGAGTGCCACGGCGCGTTCCGGATCGAGTGTGACACCATCGCCGGCCAGGTAGAGATTGCCGAGATTGGCCATGGCCAGTGGATAGTCCTGATCCGCAGCCAGCTGATAGTAGCGCGCGGCCATCGCCGCATCGCGCGTAACGCCGAGCCCCATCTCGTAGAGGAAGCCGAGATCATTCTGGGCCCATGAATCACCCAATTCGGCGCTCCGGGCGAAAAGCTCGCCAGCGGCCGCGTAGTCCTGCTCCACGCCGTCGCCATACTGATAGAGCTGGCCGAGGCCGTGCAAAGCCTCGGCATTGTCCTGCGCAGCAGCTGCCTCGTACCAGCGTCGGGCTTCGCCGTAGTCCTGGGCGACTCCCTCACCGGTGGCGTACATGTTGCCCAGACGCGCCTGCGATAGAGGCTCGCCCTGCTCGGCCGCGCGACGATACCATGCCGCACCTGCGGCCGCGTCCGGTTCGATTCCCTCTCCAATTGTGGTCAGGTATCCGAGCGAGAACTGGGCCGGGGCAAAGCCGGCCTCCGCTGCGCTCGTCAGCAGGGCGAACCCTCGCTCATAATCAGGAATGGCCCCAAACCCGCCCGTCAGCACGTCGCCCAGCAGTTGCTGGACCAGCAGATTGTCCTCCATGCCGTCCTCCTCCAGAAGGGGGCGAGCCTCGGCGAGTTGACCATTGCGCAGCAGTGCTCGGGCCAGCCACGCCTTCACCGCGCTGGACTCCGGGTCGCCGGCGAGGGCGGTCTCGCAGGCGGCTATTGCGCGGTCCGGATCAATGCTGCCGAAGCTGCGTCCGACTTCGGCGAACCCGGGCTCGAACTGCGATGCCGCTTCGGCGGCACATGCCGCCGCTTCCGGCGTCTGGGCTATTCCCTGGCCGGTCATCAGACCGATGCCGATGGTCAGGGCGAAGATCTGTTTCAACATCTCTGGGGCCTTTCCGTAAGTCGTCCAGTATCAACAGCAGGTCGGCGCCTGCAGCACCTCACTGCCGGTCCTCCTGCTCCCGGCGGCTGGCCAACACGGCAACCGACGCGGCGTAGCGGTGCGCCGAAGAGAAGAACTCGCGATGGATCAGGAAGGCGACCGTGACGAGGCTGGTGCCGATCGCGAGCCACTCATTGGCGAACCACGCCACGGTGGGAACCGCGAAATAATAGGCGCGGATGCCATTGTTGAAGTTTTTGGCCGCCAGCGAGTTGAGTTGGGCAATGGCGTCGATTTCGGCTTCCGAGGTATGCCCGCCGTGGTCGAGTGCGCCGAGCAAAATGCAGTAATGATTGAACTGTCGCAACGCGAGCGTGAACGAGAAGAAGCTCATAACGAACACAGCCAGCATGGCGAACAGGTGCACCTGCACATCGGCGGTCGTGTAGCTGGTGCGAAAGCCTACGGTCTGCAGCGTCTCGAGCAGCGCAGATAAGTTGCCAAATGCGGTGAAGATCGCAAGGACGAGCAGCACGGAAGTCGAGGCGAGAAAGCTGACCGAGCCCATGATGTTGCCCGACAGGATCCCGTCGAGCGGGCTCTCGCGACGCGCTGCATTCGCGACCCAGCGTCGGCGCTGCATCGACATGATGACCGACAGCGACGGGCGGTGCCGCTCCAGCAGCGGCACGCCCATATTGTAGCTGAGCCAGCACAGCAGCGGAAAGAAGGTCGAAACCAGCGCCATCATGGAGAGCGACATGGCGTAGACCTCTAAGCCGACCCGCTGCCTAGAGTGTCCGCGGGTAGCGCATGAAGATGCGCTGGATGCCGTCGAGCACCTCGTCGGAAAGCTGAAGGTCGGCAGCGCCGATGTCGGTCTTCAACTGCGCCATGCTGGTGGCGCCGATGATCACCGAGGTCATGAAAGGCTTGGTGAGGCAGAAGGCAATGGCCATTTGGCAGACGTCCAGCCCGTGCTGCTCGGCGAGCGCGATATAGGCACGGATTGCCGGCTCGGTAAGCTCGTTGTTGCGATAGGCCGAGCCTGAAATGCCGCCGCGCGTCCCAGCCGGCAGTGCGCCGCCGAGATACTTGCCGCTGATGGCGCCGGAGGCGAGGGGCGAGTAGGCCAGAAGGCCCACATCCTCGTGGAAGGCCAGTTCCGCCAGATCCATATCGTAGTAGCGACGCAGGAAATTGTACTCGTTCTGGATGGTCTGAACGCGCGGCAGGCCGCACTCCTCCGACAGCCGCAGATACTGCATCGTGCCCCAGGCCGTCTCGTTTGAGAGGCCGAAATGGAGAATCTTGCCCTCCTTGACGAGCTCGCCCATCGTCTCCAGCACTTCGAGCAGGTTCTCGCGCACGCCGTCGCGCTGCTGCTGCTCATAGGGGTTGTAGTCCCAGGAGCCTTCGAAGTGGTAGTGCCCCCGACGTGGCCAGTGCACCTGGTAAAGATCGATGCGGTCGGTGCCGAGGCGCCTGAGGCTGCCCTCTATGGCGAGACGCACATTGGCAGCATCGATCAGCGCGCCCTCGCGTATCCATGGACGCCCACCGCCGGCCACCTTCGACGCCAGAACCACCTGGTCCCGTTTGCCGCTGGCGCGGAACCAGCTTCCGATGATCTCTTCGGTCTTGCCGAAAGTTTCCGCCGACGGCGGCACGGCGTAGAGTTCCGCCGTGTCGAAGAAGTTGATGCCCTGCTCGAGGGCATAGTCCATCTGGGCGTGGCCCTCGGCTTCGCTGTTCTGCATCCCCCAGGTCATGGTGCCCAGGCAGATCTCCGACACCATCACATCGGTTCGGCCCAGCCGATTCATCTTCATAATTGTCGCCCCTGATCTACGTTGGCGCGACCCTAAGGGTCGAGCCGCACACAGACAAGTGTGCGCATTGCAGGTCGCGTCCGGATCGGAGACAGTGCCGCCGGAATCGGAGACGGACGGCTTGATGACGAAGACCTGGCTTCACGTGTTGGCTCTGTGGCTGCTGCTGGTGAGTGGCGTCGCGGCGGCGGAGAGCGATACGTTGTTGCTCGATGACACCGAAATCGAGCAGATGGAATTGCCTGAACTGCAACGTCTGGTCGACCTCGTCACGGCGACGGTGGGGCAGGAGACGCTGTTGCTGCAGCCGACGGCGGTGAAGCAGGACTGCCTGGAACTGGTGCGGTTGAACAACTCCATTGCTTTGGGCTATCGCTATCTCGGGCAGGCCAATGACACGCTCACGGACCGGACCAGCGATCAGGAAGTGACGCTGAAGGTGAAGGTGCTCCAGTCCCGCGTCATCGCCTTTGCCTCGATGGTCCGCGCCAGTGACTGGGTCCGGCAGTTCTGCGGCGCCTACACAGTGCCTGCCGATAAGGCCAACGATCCGCGCTACGAGATTCCGCTGCGACCGGGCACCAGGATGTTCAGCCGTGCTGTCATCGAGGCCCGGCAGGTGGCGGAAATCAACCTCGCCGGTGCGGTTGCGGCAGGGCGTTCCGGACAGTGTCCGCAGATCGTGTCGGCTCGCCAGAGTCTGAGGCTGCTGGTGCCATATGTCGAAAAGCTGCTCAACGACATGCGTGTTCGCCCACAGGCGCTGGGGCCGCAAGCCAGCCGGCTGGCGCTGCAGCAAATGCGCAATCAGCTGGTCGGTGCCATCGGGCAGCTGGATGGTCTCGCGGCCCAGCGGTGTCAATCCGATGCACCCGCTCCGACACCCCCGCCGCCGGAACAGGGTTGAGCGCCTTCAAAAAACCGTCACGCTTCGCATAATAGCCCTTGAGGTCAGTCGCCCGACCCCCTATATAGCCGTTGCGCCGCGCGGGTTATGTCCGCAAAAAGTGGTGCAAGCCCAAGACTTTGTCTTGTTGACGCGGGGTGGAGCAGCCCGGTAGCTCGTCAGGCTCATAACCTGAAGGTCACAGGTTCAAATCCTGTCCCCGCAACCAGTACTGTATGATTGCCAACCGCCCCCTTGTGGGGCGGTTTGCTTTTTGGGACCTGCTTCTTGCAGAGGGTGCCAGACGGTGTGGTGCGCCGATGACGAACGCCTCGCGCACACCGCCCCACTTCAGCGGCGGTAGGTCTGCACGGCGCCGGGGAGCCGGTTCCACTCGGCGTACCAGGTGGTGAACTGCTCATACTGCCGGCGGGCCCAGCCGCGCTGGCTCGGGGACAAGGCGTCGGTCGGGTTGAAGTGCAACTGGTAGGCGGTCTCGCCCTGCAGTTCGAGCATGTACTTGTAGTAGAGAACCAGGTCCGGGCCTTCGTCCCACGACGACAGCACCTCAAGAGCCTCCGAGAGTTCCAGCGCCCGCTGGCGTGCCTCGAGGTCGCCTTTGGCGGCCGCCTTGCAGAGCGCCACGAGGTGCAGCACCTCGCGGGGGAGCGCATTGCCGATTCCGGTTATGGTGCCCGTCGCACCAGCCTTGACGTATCCGTGGTAGACGCCGGTATCGACCCCGGCCATGAGGATCACTTCGTCGTCTGCGCTGGTGATGTGCTGGGCCGCGTAGGTCATGGCGTCCGGGCCGCCGAATTCCTTGAAGCCGATGAGGTTCGGGTGCTTTGCCCGCAGCGCGAAGAAGAGGTCGGCCTTGGTCTCGAAGCCGTAATAGGGGCTGTTGTAGATCACGGCCGGCAGGTCAGGTGCTGCAGCAAGGATCGCTTCGAAGTGATGCCTCTGCGCAAGAGGCGAGGCGCCACGCGATAGGACGCGGGGAATGACCATCAGCCCTGCGGCGCCGACCTCTTGGGCGTGCGCGGCGTGTGAAACCGCTGCAGCGGTGTTCACTGCTCCGGTGCCGACGATCACCGGGAGTCCGGCTGCGACCAGCTTCGTAACGCCCTCCTGGCGCTGCGCATCGGTCAGCAGGGGCCAGTCCCCCATGGAGCCGCAATACACCACCGCGGACATGCCGGTCTCGACAAGAAAGGTCGCTTTCCGCACCAGTTCGTCGAAGTCGGGCGTCCGGTCAGGTGTGCAGGGGGTCATGAGAGCAGGGATTACCCCGGTGAAGATGTTGCCGCTCATTAGGTCGTCTCCTCGCGCTCGGAAGGGCTCGGTCGGGCCCCGTTCGTGCTGGAGCTTTACAACCCCTGTATTCTGTTTGTCGACATAAACCAAAGAAGGTCGGTGCGCCTGTATGCGCTGCATGCGCGGGTAGGCGCAACGCCACGCTTTCCGGGTTGGGCGGCGTTAAAGCCCTTTGATCCGCAGGCGCCAGCGCGAGACCAGCGCGTCGGCCGCCGCTTCTGCACCCTGCATGTTCGCGCTCTGATAGACGTCCACCTGACGGCCCGTCCGACTCAGCAGGTCCACCGCCTCGGCGACGATGGTGTTGAGCAGATACGTTCCGACGATCGTCGAGGTCGGACCCATGTTGATGCTGCCGTCGCCTACGGCGAGTCCCGCGTCACCATAGACGCCGCCATTGTCGAGCACGATATCGCATACTTGGTAAAGCAGCTTGCCTGAGGCTTGGCGGGACGTCGTCGACATCGCATGCTGCAGCGAGGTCAGCGCGATAGTGGTGGCTCCGCGGGCCTTGGCGCCGAGCGCCAGCTCCACCGGATAGGCATTGCGACCGGAGTTGGATGCGATGATGACGACATCGCCCGGACCAACCGGGTAGCCCGACAACACTCGCTCCGCACGGCCGGGCTCCCGCTCGAGCTGGGTGGAGCGGTGCGCACCCACATGCAGCATCAGTTCGGGGTCGAGAATGGCCTGTGCGGCCGCGATGCCGCCCGCGCGGTAGAACACCTCCTCCGCGATGATGTGCGAGTGCCCCGAGCCGGTGACATACAGCAATCGATCGGCAGCCAGTGCGTCGGCAATGGCGCGCACCGCTGCATCCAGCGCATCGGTCTGGTCGGCAAGGATGCGGTCGATGATGGAGAACAAAAGGTCGCGATAGACTCGGCGGAGCTTGGTCATCTCACCCCCGGATTTCGCCGACATATTTGTAGCGGTCGCCGCGGTACCAGCTGACGGCATCTTCCACCACGGTACCGTCTTCGCCGTAGCCCAACTGGGTGATCTCGAGCACGGCCGCACCTGGACGGATGCCCAACTGCATCGCAATCTCGGCATCCGCCTCCACGGCTTTGAGACTCTGCAGGATGCGCCGCGGCCGCGCCCCATGGGAGTCCATGCGCTCGTAAAGGGAGCCGGAGCCGTCATAATCGGCGCCGACCGCTGCGACAGGCACTACTGCACGTTCGAAGGAGAGGGCCTCGCCACCGGCGAGGCGCAGGCGCACGAGCCGCAGCACGGGCGTACCCAATGGCAATCCCGTGCGGAACGCCGCATCCGGGTCTACGGGTCCGATGCTGCACTCCAATACGCGGGAAGAGGGCAGCAGCCCCCGAAGCTGCATGTCTTCGGTAAAACCCGAGAGGCGGGATAGGGCCTTGGGGATACGCCCCAGCACCACGGTCCCCGCGCCGGGCCGGGTGGCGACGAGGCCGAGCTGTGCAAGCTCCTTGAGGCCCTGCCGTACGGTAGAGCGCGATACGTCGAACTGCTCCGCCATTTCGCGCTCGGACGGAAGCGACTCACCCGGGCTGATCGTGCCGTCCTCGATCACAGCGACGAAGGCGTTCCGCAACCGCTCCCCCAGCGGCCCGTGCTGGCGCTTCAGGCGCTCGCGAACAGCGGAATAAAAGGTCAAGTTGTTCCTCCAGCAGTCCAGCCCCCGACGCCACTGGTATGCTTTTGGCTGGGCGATGGCAACCCATCTCGGCCAAAGAAGCAGCTTGGTTTAGTGTCTAGACAAACCGGTATGAACCAATATCATACCGGATGCTCATTGCAGGAGGGTGCAGAGGATGAACGGACTGCGGTACACAGTGCTGGCGCTGACCATGGCGCTGCTCACGTCGACGGCTCTGGCGCAGACCGAGCTGCGCATCACGCATGCGACCACCGGCGGTGCCGAGAAGGAGGTGCTCGACAAGATCGTCGCCAGCTTCGAAGCGGCAAACCCGGACATCGTCGTCAAGCAGATCCCCTTCGACGACGACATCTACTCCAACACCGGCCTCATCACGCAGTTGCAGGGCCAGGACGTTCCGGACATCTATTTCCAGTGGGCGGGCTTTCCCGTGCGCCGCGATGCGGAAGCCGGCTACGCGATGGATCTGACCGAGGCGCTGGCCTCCGATGGCTGGAGCGAGACGTTCGTGCCGTCCATCTGGACCGCCGGATCCGGCACGATGGTCGACGGCAAGCCCTACCTGATTCCGACCTCGCTCGATGTCACCAACACCATCTGGTACAACGAGACGATCTTTGCTGAGAACGGACTGACTCCGCCTGCCACCTGGGCCGAGTTTCTCGACGTTGTCCGGGCGCTCGATGCGGCAGGAGAGATCCCGATCATCCAAGGCAACAACGAATTCTGGCCGTTCGGCAACTGGGCGTCTCACATTGCTGCCAAGGTCGTGCCGCCTGAGGAATATGTCGCGGCGTTTGAGCAGGAGGGGCCGTTCTCCACGCCCGGCTTCCTCAAGGCGTTCGACCATATCGTCGAGTTGCGCGAGGCCGGCGGCTTCAATCGCGACATGCAGGGTCTTGGTGCAGATCCGGCGATGGCCACTTTCCTTGAGGGCTCGGCGGCCATGCACCCGATCGGCTCCTGGCTCATCGGCAGTGCCAAGGAGATGGCTGACGCGGACTTTGCCTACTCGTCCTTCGACACGCCGGTGATCGATCCCGATCATCCGCTGGCGAACAGCGTCATCGGCACCGCAACCGGCTTCGTGGTGCATGCGCGGGCCAAGAATCCGGACGCTGCCATTCGCTTCCTCAAGTACTACACCAACCTCGAGAACCAGATCATGCGGGCCGAGGCGGGGGCGCTCAGCCCGGTCGATGGCGCCAATGATGCGGCCAATCTCGACGCGCAGACGGCGCAGATGTCCGACATGCTGGAGACGGCCACTGCGATGGTCCCGCCGCCCGATACCACCTATCCAGTGGCTCTGGCGGAGGCCTACTACGAAGCGGCTGCCTATGTGGCGACCGGCGAGAAATCACCCGCCGATGCCCTCGCCTGGCTCGATCAGACGCTCGCCGTGATGGGCAAGCAGTAGGCCGAAAGGACTTGAGTATGGCCGCGCGGCCTCAGGAAGACCGTACGGCCCCAGTCGCCAGCGGCGCGGTGAACCTGTTGTTCATCGCGCCGGCCATGCTGCTGTTCGGCGCCTTCGTGCTCTTGCCGATGCTCTCGGCCTTCTACTTCGCCTTCACGCGATGGGATGGGTTCACGACGCCTGAGTTCATCGGCCTCGCAAACTTCCAGCGCGCCTTTGCCGACACCGTGCACCTGATGAGCTACGTGCATGTCGTGCTCTATATCCTGGGCACTCTGGTGTTTGAGGTGGCGCTGGGGCTCGGCGCGGCGGTGCTGCTCAATTCGGAGCGGCGCGGGTTCTCGCTGCTCCGCGGCTTCTATTTCTCGCCAGTCGTCCTTTCCATGTCGGCGGCGGGCGTCCTGTGGTCCTTCGTGCTCGACTATCGGTCGGGACTGCTGAACTCGGTGCTACGCTCGCTCGGCGCCGGCGACCTTGCGCAACCCTGGCTCAGCCAGTCGTCTACGGCGCTGCTGGCGATCATCGTGGTGTCGGGCTGGAAATACTCCGGCTTCTACATGGTCATCTTTTTCGCGGCGCTGCGCCGCATCCCGAACAACCTCTACGAGGCCGCCACGCTCGATGGCGCCGGGCCTTTCACACGATTTTTCGCCATTACCCTGCCGCTGCTCCGCCAGAACGTGATGGTTGCGGTGCTGCTGGCGATCACCGGTGGCTTCGCCGGGTTCGACCTCTTCTTCACCATGACCAATGGTGGCCCGTTTGGCGCGACCGAAGTGCCAGCCACCTGGATCATGAAGACGGCCTTCGACAAGAACCAGCTGAGCTACGGCATCGCCCTCACGGTGGTGCTGGCGGTGGTGGTGATGGCCATCTCGCTGGTCTATCTCAGGATTTCGGAGCGGCTCAGTGTCCATCGCTACTGAACGGCGGCGCAGTCCCGGCGAGTGGCTGCAGTTCGCCGTCGCGGCGGTGCTCGTCGCCGCCATGTTCTACCCCACAGTCTGGATGGTGCTGTCGGCCTTCAAGACCGATCGCGAGATCTTCCGCATGCCCTTCGCGCTGCCCACGGTCTGGCGCTGGGAAAACTTCGTGGAAGCCTGGGAGAAGGGGCGGCTGGGCCTGCTCTATCTCAACTCGCTGCTGGTGACCGCGGTGGCGGTGACGCTTTGCGTCGGCGCTGCGACAGCGGCCGCCTTTGCGTTCTCGCGCCTCGAGTTCCCGGGCCGTCGTCTCGCCTACCGGGTGATGCTGCTGGGCCTGCTCCTGCCGCCGCCGACCGTCGCCATTCCGCTGTTCACGCATTTGCGGGGCATGGGGCTGCTCAATACGCACTGGGCGCTGATTCTGCCCGGTGCGGCCTGGTCGCTTTCGCTCACCGTGTTCCTCATGCGGGCATATTTCAACACGGTCCGTCCCGAGATGGAGGAAGCGGCGAAGATCGACGGCGCCAACACCTGGCAGATCTTCACCCGCATCTCCGTACCGATGGTGTGGCCGGCCATGCTGACCATGATCGTGCTCAACACCATCAATATCTGGAACGAGCTGCTGTTTGCCCTGCTGTTCATCGTCGATGAAGACAAGCGGACGCTGCCGGTGGGGCTAGTGCGGTTCTACGGTTATCACAGCACCGACTATGCGCTGGTGTTCGCGGCGCTCTGCATCACCACGCTGCCGGTGCTCGCGCTCTACTTCCTGTTGCAGCGGCAGGTTATCGCCGGGCTGACCGCCACGGCCATGGATTAGGAGAGGGCCATGTTTCTCAGCGGTGTGATCGAGGGCTTCTACGGCCGCGCATGGACGCCGGCGCAGCGCGTCGAGATGCTCGATTGGATCGCCGCAGCCGGCATGAACGTTTTAGTCTACGCCCCCAAGGACGATATCAAGCTGCGCGCCCGCTGGCGCGAAACCTACAACGCGGCGGAAGCCGCAGAACTCCAGGAGCTGGTCGATGCGGCTGCCGCGCGGGGGGTGCGGCTCATGGTGGCGATCGCGCCATGTCTAGAGGTGGATTATGCGGACGCAGCCGACCTCAAAGCTCTCCATCGCCGGCTCGACCAGCTCCTGGACCTCGGCATCACGCAGGTGGCGCTGCTGTTCGACGACATTCCAGCCACCATGAGCGCAGCGGACCAGGCGGCCTTCGGCAGCTTCGCGCGGGCCCAGTGCCACTTCGCCAACAGCAGCTTCAGGCATATGCGGCAGCGGGCGCCCGAGGCCGGCATGCTGTTCTGCCCTACCGAATATTGCGGCGCCTTCGCGGGGCATGATGTGCCGGGCTCCCGTTACCTCAAGGAACTGGGCGAAACGCTCGATCCCGCGATTGGGGTGTTCTGGACGGGTCCCGATATCGTTTCTGCCAGCTTGCCGCTCGACAGTTTGCGAGAGGTCGGACAGGTCCTGCGCCGCAAGCCGGTGATCTGGGAGAATTTCCACGCCAACGATTATGATCTCAGGCGGGTCCATGCCGGCCCGCTGGGCGGTCGCGATCCGGCGCTCCTCGATCTGGTCGATGGGCTGATCACCAACCCGAACAACGAGTTCGAGGCCAACTATGTGCCTGTGGCGACGACCGGCGCCTTCGTGCGCGGGGCGGCCGACGACGCGGCGGCGCTCACCGCTGCGCTGGCCAGCTGGCAGAGCCGTTTTCGCCTGGCCTTCACCGCCGGTGACGCTACGTTGGACCTCGAAGAAATACGATTGCTGGTCGAATTGTTCTACCAGCCCTTCAGGTGCGGGCCCGAGGTCGAACGCCTGCTGGCAACAGCCCGGGAACTGCTTGCCGAGCCGCGTCCTGACACCACCGCCGCAACGTGGCAGGCGGGCCACGCCGCCTTGACCGCACTGCGCGATCGCATCCGCAGCCTCTTCAACCGCATGACCGAGCTTGAGAACCGCGATCTCTTCTACACCTTTCATCCATACCTCTGGGAGGCCCGCGAGGAGGTGACGCACCTTGTCACCTATCTCGACTGGCTGGCGGAACAACCGCCGAGCGAGGCTGACTTCCCGAGCGAAGCGCGGATCTACAATTTCTATCGGCGGGGCTTCACGGTAGCGGTGCAGGAATTGCTGCGGCGCGGGCCGGATGGGCGCTATAGCCATGCGGGTTGATCTGGGGAATGGCTTCCTGCTGCGTCCGGCCAAGGCCGCAGACCATGCTGCGCTCGAGCATGTCTGCCTCAAGACCGGCGATTCCGGTGCCGACGCGACGGCGCGCGAGGATGATCCGCGTCTGCTCGGGCTGATCTACGCCGTTCCCTACGCTGTCTTCGCCCCGGAGTTCAGCTTCGTCGTCGAAGCCAATGCCACGGGCCAAGTCTGTGGTTATGTTCTGGGGGCACCGGATACCGCCGCCTTCTATGATCGCCTGCTGGCCGAATGGTTTCCCGCGCTCCAGGCCGAGATCGTTGACCCCGGCGCAAATGAGGAAAGCTGGCAGGGCAGCGACTGGGCGCGGCGCGCGATACACCATCCGGAGTTGGTCAATCCACCGGCCTTGGCAGACTACCCCGCGCATGGCCATATCGATCTCCTCGAGATCGCGCGTGGGCGCGGCGTCGGCCGAAAGGCGCTGGAGCATTTGATGGGCGCGCTACGCGCTGCCAGCGCGCCGGGGATGCATCTGCAGGTCAGCCCGAAGAACCGCGACGCGCTCGCCTTCTATCGGCGGCTCGGATTCGAGGCACTGAGTGATGCCACGCTGCCGCGGCACACCGTCTTCATGGCCCAGCGCTTCTGAAAAGCGCGACCAAGCTCAGGGGCTCAGCCGCTCTGGCTCGCCAGTGTCGCGCCGGCCGGTGCGCCGTTTGGCTTGCCGAGCCGTTCCAGCCCATCAGTTACCAGGTCGAGGTCCGGGGCAATACCGGCGCGGCAGGCCAGTTCTGCGGCCGCGGCCGCATCGCCGATGGCAGTCAATCCCAGCGTGTGCGCCATTCCCTTGAGGGAGTGCATAGCTCGCGCGCACTCCTCTCCCTCGCTGGCCCGCGCCTCAGCGAGCAGGGCTGCGGCGTCTTCGGTGAAGTGGCCGAGCAAGGCCTCGAATTGCTCCTGGCCAAATTCCTCAATGAGTGCCGCCTGCTGCCCGGCGTCGACATCGGCGAGGGGTGCGATGCTCGGTGCAGGGGCGCTCACGGTCGCCTGGACCTCACCTTCGCCGAGTATCTCCCGCAACACGTCGGCAAGCTTCTCGCGCGTCGTCGGCTTGGGGAGGAACGCGTTCATACCGGCCGCGAGGCACGCGTCGCGGTCGGAACCGAAGGCATTGGCGGTGAGGCCCACGATGGGCGTGGTGCATCCGGTCGCTCTGAGGATGCTGGTTGCCGTCAGTCCATCCATGCGCGGCATCTGCATGTCCATGAAGATGAGGTCATAGCGATCGGCGCGCACGCGCTCGATAGCCACGGCACCATCTTCGGCCACGGCGACCGTCATGCCCAACTTGCCCAGCAGCCCTTCGGCGACCCGCCGGTTGATCTCGTTGTCCTCGACCAGCAGTACCTTGGCCGGGCGGATCGTTCCGGGAACGATGGTGGTCTGCGTTACTGGCGGCAGTTCGCGCGCCTGACGCACCTCACAGGGCAGGGTGAAGGTGAAGTTGCTGCCCACGCCAGGCCGGCTGGTAACCTCGATCTCGCCCCCCATGGCGTTGACCAGACGGCGACAGATGGCCAGGCCGAGACCTGTTCCGCCGAAGCGGCGGTTGATGGATGGGTCGCCCTGTTCGAACTCCCTGAACAGGCGCGCCTGCACCTCTGGTGTCATACCGATCCCGGTGTCGGTGATGTCGAAACGCACGCCGCCGCGCCCGCGCACTGGTGCGATCACCTCAACGGTGATGCCGATCGAGCCATGCTCTGTGAACTTGATGGCATTGCCTACGAGATTGATCAGTATCTGCCGCAGCCGCGCCGGATCCGCAGTCACCTCCACTTCGGGGCAACCCAGATGCAGGACCAGTCCCTTTGCGGCCGCGCGCGGCGCCATCATCGTGCGCACTACGCCGACGAGTTCGTCGAGCCTGAAATCCGTCGGCGACAGGTCCACGGTGCCGGATTCCAGCTTGGAAAAATCGAGAATGTCGTTGATCACGTCGAGCAGCGTGTCGCCCGAATGGCGGATTACGCCGATCTTGGCCAACTGACCGCGATCCAGCCGCGAATCCGACAACAGGTCCGCCATCCCGAGAATGCCGTTGAGCGGCGTGCGGATTTCGTGGCTCATCGTTGCCAGGAACGCTGACTTCGCACGGCTCGCAGCTTCCGCTGCGCTGGCGGCTGCCCGGTAGCGCTCGCCCAGTTGCCGGATATGCCGCAATTGCAGCACCAGCACCGTAACGATGACGCCAAGGATCAGCGCCAGCCCCGCAGCGTTCCAGGCCATCTGCGCATAAACAGCGTACACCGCCTCCCGATTGGCAACCTTCAGTTCGGCGTTCCGCGCATTGGCGCGGATGATGAACAAGCGCGAGCGTGCGGTGACCTCGTCCAACTCGGCCGAGATTTGGCGATGCTGCTCCGGCGTGACGGCGCGTGACGCCCCGATCGTGTCGAAGATCGGCGCTAGACTCATAATGCGTTCGCGCAGTTCCGTGCTCAGTTCGGCGAGTTCCCCGCTCTCGCCGAAGCGCTCCCGCAACTGGCCGCCGCCGAGAACGCCGAGGCGGCTGTAGAGAATGTCGTAGCGCTGCAGGAACTCGTCGAGCGTCTGCGGATCCGCGAAGGACCGACCGACCAGGCGGCTACGCAATGCGTTCGCCTCGTAGTCGAGCTGGTAGGCGGCCCATACTGCGTCTTCGCGCGCCGCTTCTGCCTGACCACGTCCGCGCTCATCGAGCGCGACATACAGCCCGACCAGGTTCGCTAATAGCCCGAGGGCAATAAGGAGCAGCACGGCGCTGCCAAGATTGGCAGGCCGAAGCAGCCGTTCCTTAACGAGGGCCAGAAGCCTGCTGCCTGACATGCGGTCAATAGACCTCGATCGATTTCACCTGCCATGCCGAGCGGCCATAGTAGGTCTCGTTGTTGAGCTCCGGTGCCTCGTCGAAGGGGTAGATGACGAAGACCGGTCCCTTCTCGCGTACCGGCAGGGGCGTGCCGCCGAGGCGGGTGGCCAGGATCACCGGATGGCTGGTGAAGTCGGCAATCGGGATGTCTGTAACGTAGTCGTTGAGAGCGGTAACCCGCAGCATGGTGCCCTCGGCGCCGATAGCTTCGAGCAGCGCCGCGCCGAGGGGACCGGAGAAGTCCTGCGCACCGTCATACCAAGGGGTCTGGGTCCGTGTGGTGCGGCCCTCGAGGTTCTCGAGCATGGCGAGGTCGAAGACCGCCTGTTCTCCGTCATTGTGGCTGGTGATCGCGCCGGTGACGGTCAGAATGACCGGACCGGTCGGCGTGGCGAGCTCAGCTGAAACGGCGAGGCCGGTGAACAGCGAAAAGGCGAGCGCTAATGGTAGGCGGGACATGGCGAACATCGGTGTTCCTGCGTTTCGGTTCAGGCCGCGACCGTAGCGAGGCCCGGAGAGGGTTGCGGTGTGTAGAGTTCGATGATCTGTGGCCAGCGGCGCTCGAATGCCGCGACGCAGGCCGGATCGAACTGCGAACCGGCCCCGGCCTGGATTTCGCGGCGGGCCTCATCGAGAGACCAGGCACGCTTGTACGGCCGGTCGGACACCAGGGCGTCGAACACATCGGCGATAGCGGCTATCCGTCCCTCGAGGGGAATGGCGTCACCGGCCAGCCGATTGGGATAGCCGGTGCCGTCCCAGCGCTCGTGATGGGTTGCGGCAATACTTGCGGCCATGCGGACGAGTTCGGAGTTGCCGTCGGCGAGTATGTGATTGCCGATGGTCACATGGGTCTGCATCAACGCGCGCTCGTCGGGTGCGAGTTTGCCCGGCTTGGACAGCACCGCGTCAGGAATGGCGACCTTGCCGATGTCGTGTAGCGGCGTCGCGAGATAGAGGGTGCGGCATTCAGTGACCGAGAGGCCTAGTTCTTCGGCCAGCATGCGGGCGACATTGGCCACCCGCGTTGTATGCTCACCGGTGTCGTTATCCCGATAATCGAGGGCGCGAGACAGGCGCCAGATGATCTCTTCTTCCCGCTCGATCAGGTGCCGCGTGGCACGGGCGACCTCATGCATCAGCCACTCCGCATGCTCGGCCAGCGCTTTCTGCTGACGCCGCATAGTGAGCAGGTTGCCGATACGGGCTTTCAGTTCGATGGGATCCACAGGCTTGTTGAGAAAATCTGTGGCCCCGGCGGTGATGGCTTCGATGCGGGTCTCGCGCTGCCCGTCCGCAGTGATCATCACCATCGGGATGTGCGCGTATTCCGGGCGCGCGCGCAGCTGCGCGATGAAGCTACGCCCATCGATGCCCGGCATCATGTAGTCGACGATGATCAGGTCATACACCTCATCCAGCGCCGCCCGCAGTGCGGCGGTCGGATCGAGGTGTGCGTCCACGGTGCAGTCGGGGAACTTCTCGAGGATGCCCCGCAGGACCAGCAGATTGGTGCGGTTATCCTCTACTATCATCAGTCGCATAGGCGCCTCCTTGGCAATACGCCTAGCCGGCAAACGCCAAGGAGTTCTTAAATTCGGTGTGCGAAACTATGATTATAGTCGCGTAGTCAGTCCCGCAGGTGACTGAGATCGCGGGAGAAGAAGCGCCGGAATAGCGGTAGATAAGCAGCTCCCGTAGCCGGCGCGGCAGAGCCGAGGTGCCCACGCAGCACCTGCGGCGTGTCCGAAGTCAGCGTCGGCATGGCGGCAACACCTGCCTCCACCTCCTTTATCAGCCGGTCGAGGATATTTGGCGGCAAGACCCCATCGATGACCGCATGCTTGAACTCGAACACGGCTGCAGTGTTGACGATGGTCTTTGCCAGCGCATCGCCGGCATCCTGCAGCCACTCCGTGACATGCGGTTCCCACTCATCCCATGGCCAGAACAAGGGCGTCGTGGCCGGCACGGCGATGCCTGCGGCCGTCAGGCGCTTCTCGAGGGCGTAGATCGAGGCCAAGAGGTGCACGAAGCTGCGCTTGCCCCAGCGGTCGTTGACCAGCATGGAGCCAAGATTTGCCGAATTACCCGTCGGTCCTTCCCACAGCACATTCTCGGCTATGATGCCGGCGGCGACGAAGGTGCTGACGAGCAGGTACACATAGCTTGCGGGACGGGGAGCTGCCATTGTCCCCAATTCCGCCCAGCAGGCCGCATTGCCATCGTTGAACAACTGAACCTTCAGCCCTGTCGCGTCTTCGGCGGCCTCGGCCAGATCAATACCCTGCCAGCGCGCCTGCAACTCGGGGTCCGGATCCAGCAGGTTGACATTGCGTGCGATGCTGCCGGGCGCCGAGATACCAAGCCCGATCAGCTTGTGACGCTGGTCCTCCGGCAGCCGCGCTTGGAACTGCCGCACAACTCCGCCCAGCTCCTTGAAGATGGTGCGGGGATCGGGCGCCGAGTAGTCGCGCCGGTACTGCGCCAGCACCTCGCCGCCGATGTTGACCAGCGTCGCCTCGATCTGTCGCCAACCGATCTCGACGCCCATCGCGTAGGCGCCTGATCCGTCGATGAAGTAGGGCGTCGCTGGTTGCCCCCTGCGACCGCGCAGCACTTCTCCGGCCCGCAGCAGGCCCGCCTGTTGCAGGTCGTCGAGAATGGCCGACACCGTCTGCGGCGCCAGTTGTGACCGCCGTGACAGTTCCGCAGCTGAAAGCCCTGGATTGAGCGCAATCAAGGTCATGATGGCGCGCTGATTGCTCTGCCGCACGCCGGAAACTTGCAGGCCAAGCCCTGCGGGATCAAAAATGTCTTTGTCGGAACTCATCGCACCGCCCTGCGTCGGTCCTGTTGAAAATGTAGCCTTCGCCGTATCTGGTCACTATGACGTCGGTGTTAACACACTGAAAATGCGACATAAAATGTGGCGTCTTTGCCGCTCTCTCACCATTGGCGGCACTGCTCCGCTGCCGATGTGTCACTCTTCAGGCACAAGATAACGTAGCCGTGAAGCGTAAGTTCCCACCGTGCAGGTTTATTTTTCGTCTGAATCCGTCTTTTTTCCGGCGCGGCTCCTGCGGCTCGTCTTGTTGCGATGCCGGTTCCGGCGCAATAGGCTGCTGCGGGGAGGCTGACGTGACGCGGCAAACACTCGACCTGTTGATTGGTGGTGGCGCCGTATTGGCCGTCATCGTGCTTGCGGGGCTCGCCCTTGCACCGATGCCGATCTTGCCGGAAACCGCGCAGCTGGGGCTCGTCACGATGCTCGGACTCGCGGCGGCGGGTGGCGTGCTCTGGCAGTTGCGTGACAAGCTGGCGGTGCAGCAGCAGGCCGATACCGCGCTGTCGCAACTGGGTCGGCGGGAAGCGCACCTGCAATCGATTCTCGATACGGTGCTCGATGCCACCGTGGTGATTGACTCGAAGGGCATCATCCAGTCGTTCAACAATTCTGCTGTCAGACAATTCGGCTACACTCCTGAGGAAGTCATCGGCCAGGATGTGAGCGTGCTGATGCCCACGCCCTATCGCGAGCAGCATGATGGCTATCTAGCTCGTTATCTGTCTACCGGTGAGAAGCGCATTATTGGCGTGGATCGGGTGGTGGTCGGCCGGCGCAAGGACGGCACCACTTTTCCAATGAAGCTGGCCGTGGGGGAAATGCGGACCGGGGACCAGATCTTCTTCACCGGCTTCATAAGGGACCTCACCGAGCGCGAAGAATCGGCGGCCATGCTCGATCAGGCGCAGACGGAGCTGGCGCGGCTCGCCCGGCTGAATGAACTGGGCGAGATGGCGTCAACCCTCGCCCATGAGTTGAATCAGCCGCTATCGGCTATCGCCAACTACGTTCAGGGCTGCCGACGGATGCTGGAGCGGGTCGAGGACGAGCAGGCGCAGCGCATATCTGGAGCACTTGAGGAAACCGCTAAGCAGGCGCTGCGGGCGGGCGACATCATTCGCCACCTCCGCGAGTACGTCTCGAGGGGCGATACCGACAAGCGGCCGGAGGACGTCAAGTCACTGGTCGAGGAGGCAGGGGCGTTGGCGCTGGTGGGGTCGCGCGAGTTGGGTATCAAGCCGCATTTTGATTTCGGACCGGAGAGCGGCGAGGTCATCGTCGACCGCGTGCAGATCCAGCAGGTTCTGGTCAACCTGATGCGCAACGCCGTCGAGGCGATGCGGGAGAGCCCGGTCAAGGAGCTGCGGGTGACGACCTCGGTGGGTCCGGTTGGCCGCTTGCAGGTCGAGGTCGCCGACACTGGGCCCGGCATCGCCGAGGATATCGCACCGCGGCTCTTCCAGCCCTTCGTTACTTCCAAGGCCAGCGGCATGGGCGTCGGCCTCAGCATCTCGCGGCGGATCATTGAGTCGCATGGTGGGGAACTGAACGTTGCGCGAAACAGTGCCGGCGGGGCGACATTCTCCTTCAGCCTGCCAACCGTTACCGAGGCCGCCATTGAGTACAGCTGATATCGTTGTGCATATCGTCGACGATGAGGAAAGCGTGCGCAATTCGCTGGCTTTCCTCCTGACGAGTGCGGGCTTTGCGGTCCGTGTGCACGAAAGCGCCACGCACTTCCTCGCCGTCGCCGCCGGCATCCGCAATGGCTGCCTGATTACCGATCTGCGCATGCCCGACATGGACGGAGTCGAACTGCTCAGGCAGTTGCGCGACCGCGACACGCTATTGCCCGCCGTGGTCATTACCGGCCATGGCGACGTGCAGATGGCTGTCGAAGCCATGAAGAACGGCGCCCTCGATTTCATCGAGAAGCCGTTCAGCGACGACGTGCTGATCGAGTCCATTTCCCGCGCCGTCGCGGCGGCTGCCGAACGGGTGCAGAACGACACGGTGAGCGAACTGGTCAGGCAGCGGCTTGCCTCGCTCAGCGAGCGCGAACGCCAGGTGCTGCGCGGTGTCGTGTCGGGGCAGGCGAACAAGACCATCGCCTTCGAACTCGGCATCAGCCCCCGAACCGTGGAGGTTTACCGCGCCGGGCTGATGTCCAAGATGCAGGCCAAGAACCTGGCGGACCTTGTCCGGATGGTGCTCGACATCGACCTCGACCAGGCGCTGACCGAGACCTGAACGTCCTGCGCCTGCCATGGCGTCAGCCCTGCGGCACCCGCACGCCAAGCAGTTCCGCTTCGTGGTGGATATGCCGGCGCACGCCCTCGAAAAAGCCGCGCAGCATGTAGCCGGTCGCCTCGGGAACCAGGTCCGGCGCGCCGCTGCCCAGCCGCATCAACTCGTGCTGCACCTCCTCGGCAAAACACTCGTCCTCGATATGCTCGAGCCGCAACCTTTCCACCACGGCCGGTCCATGCGCCAGCCCGTCGGCAAAGGCAGGGAACAGATGTGCTTCCTCGGCAGCATGGGCCTGCCGGACGATTGGGCCCACCAGCCGCGCGAGGTGCAGGCAGAGCTGGCGATCCAGCCTTGCCGGAAGTGAGTCGGCAACCTCCTCCAATTGCCGGCACAGCCGCAATTGCATGGCGAAGGCCTCGCGCAGGGGCTCCGGCAGGGTCGCGGGTTCGGCCATAGTTCACTCCACGCAATCGGCAGGGGAAGCCTCAGCCTGCTTGTGAGACGCAGCGGCGGCATTGATCTGAATCAAGGTGGTCACCTCCCGCCGCGCCTAGTGCTGCTCCGTCGAAAATGCCTTCATGGGGGCGATATTGCGCTATCGGGGATGGATCATCGCGCTGGCGGTAGGGGCGTTGGTTACGCTCATGCTGTCCGGCCTGGCACAGGACAGCCTGTTCCGCATACATATGGGCTTGATCACGGCGGTGCTGGGTCTGGCCGCACTGGTTCTGCTGCGCCTGCCGGAGCCGGTGCTTGCGACCGCTGCTGCGGTTGCGCACGGGCCGGACGGGCCAGTCGACGAGAAGTCGGGCTATTTCGATGCGCCGATCCGCATCGGCTCCATCCTCACCGTGTTCTGGGGCGTCGTCGGTTTCCTCGTGGGCGTCGTGGTGGCCCTGCAACTGGCCTGGCCCGATCTCAACTTTGGTCCTTGGCTCAATTTCGGCCGGATGCGTCCGCTGCACACCTCTGCGGTCATCTTCGCCTTTGGCGGCACCGCGCTGATCACCACGAGCTTCTATGTCGTCCAGCGCACGTCGCGGGCGCGACTGATCAGCGACAATCTCGCCTGGTTCGTCTTCTGGGGCTACCAGCTCTTCATCGTGATGGCGGCTACCGGTTATCTCCTCGGCATCACCGAAGGTCGCGAATACGCCGAGCCCGAGTGGTACGTCGATTTGTGGCTGACCGTTGTCTGGGTCGGCTACCTCATCCTGTTCCTTGGCACCATCATCAAGCGCCGCGAGCCGCATATCTATGTGGCCAACTGGTTCTACCTCGCCTTCATCGTCACCATTGCGCTGCTGCATGTGGTGAACAACCTGTCGATGCCGGTCAGCCTGCTCGGCACCAAGAGCTACTCGCTGTTCTCGGGCGTGCAGGACGCACTGACGCAGTGGTGGTACGGCCACAACGCCGTGGGCTTCTTCCTCACCGCTGGCTTCCTGGGCATGATGTACTACTACATGCCCAAGCAGGCCGAACGACCCGTATACTCGTACCGGCTCTCGATCATCCACTTCTGGGCGCTGATCTTTCTCTACATCTGGGCCGGCCCGCACCATCTGCACTACACGGCGCTGCCCGATTGGGCGCAGACGCTCGGAATGGTGTTCTCGATCATGCTGTGGATGCCCAGCTGGGGCGGCATGATCAACGGCCTGATGACGCTGCGCGGCGCCTGGGACAAGGTGCGCACGGATCCCATCATCCGCATGATGGTCATGGCCATCGCCTTCTACGGCATGTCGACCTTCGAAGGTCCGGTCATGTCGATCAAGTCGGTGAACGGGCTCAGCCACTATACCGACTGGACCATCGGCCATGTGCATTCGGGTGCGCTCGGCTGGGTGGGGATGATCTCCTTCGCCGCCGTCTACTTCATGGTGCCGCGCCTGTGGGGCCGCCAGCAGCTCTACTCGCTGCGCATGGTGAACTGGCACTTCTGGCTCGCGACCATCGGCATCGTGATCTACGCCGCTGTGATGTGGGTCTCGGGTATCACGCAGGGCCTGATGTGGCGCGAGTACGATGCGCAGGGCTTCCTCGTCTACTCGTTCGCGGAGACCGTGGCGGCACTGCACCCCTACTACATCGCGCGGGCCTTCGGCGGCGTGCTCTATCTCGCCGGCGCCCTGGTGATGGCCTTCAACATCTACATGACCATCCGCGGCAAGGTCCGTGACGAGCGCCCGATCGTGCGCGTCGCGACCCTGCAGCCGGCGGAATAGGAGCAGCAGGAAAAATGGCTCTTCTAGACAAACACGGCGTCATCGAACGCAACGCCACGCTGCTGCTCAGCCTGTCGCTGGTGGTGGTTAGCATCGGCGGCATCGTCGAGATCGCGCCCCTGTTCTACTTCCAGAACACCATCGAGAAGGTGGAGGGCATGCGGCCCTACACCCCACTCGAGCTGGTGGGGCGCAACATCTACGTCCGCGAGGGCTGCTATGTGTGCCACAGCCAGATGATCCGCCCGTTCCGCGACGAGGTGGAACGATACGGGCACTACTCGCTCGCTGCGGAGTCCATGTACGACCATCCGTTCCAGTGGGGCTCCAAGCGCACGGGGCCCGACCTCGCCCGCATCGGCGGTCGCTATTCCGACGTGTGGCACGTCGAGCACTTGAAGGACCCGCGGGCGCTCGTGCCGGAGTCGATCATGCCGCGCTATGCCTTCCTCGCGGATGCGGAAGTGGAAAAGCATAATATCGGCGATCACCTCAAGGCGAATGCGATGGTGGGTGTCCCCTATAGCGAGGACGCCATCCGCATGGCGGCAGCCGACCTGGTGGCGCAAGCGACGCCTGATGGTGACACTTCCGGCCTTTTCGCCCGCTACGGCAACAATGTCCGGGTCGCCGATTTCGATGGCGATCCCACCCGCGTGACCGAGATGGATGCGCTGGTCGCCTATCTGCAGATGCTGGGCACGTTGGTCGATTTCTCGGCCTACGACGCCCAGGCCAACTATCGCTGAGGGGGCTGGGATGGATACCGCTCGCTACGACATGCTGCGGCACTTCGCCGACAGCTGGGGCCTGCTCTACATGATGGCGATCTTCCTCATCGTCGTGTTCTTCGTGCTCAAGCCGGGGTCGAGCGCTCTGGCCGAACAGGCCGCGCGCATTCCGCTTGACGACAATCAACCACTCGACCGGGCAGACTGAGATGAGCAACAAGGAAATCGACGACCTCAGCGGTACCGAGACCACCGGTCACGAGTGGGACGGCATCAAGGAGCTGAACACGCCCCTGCCGCGCTGGTGGCTGTGGACCTTCTACGGCACCATCGTCTTCTCGATCGGCTACATGATTGCGTATCCGGCCTGGCCGCTGATCTCGTCGGCGACCACCGGCGTGCTGGGTTACTCCAGTCGTGCCGAACTCGACCGCAGCCTCGAAGCGGCTCGGGTCGCGCAGGGCGGAATGGTGCAGCGGGTGGCCGAGACGCCGCTCGATGAAATCATCGGCAATGAGGAACTGGCGCGTTTTGCGCGCGCCGGCGGCAATTCGCTGTTCAAGGTCTACTGCTCGCAGTGCCACGGTACCGGCGCCACAGGCAGCGTCGGCTATCCCAACCTCAATGACGACGAGTGGATCTGGGGCGGCACGATCGAGCAGATCCACCACACCATCGCGCATGGCGTGCGGTCGGACGATCCGGACACACAGTTCAACATCATGCCGAATTTCGGCTCCGACGGCATTCTGAGCAGCGAGGAGATCGATCTCGTCGCTCGCGAAGTCGCGGCGCTTTCCGGTATCGAGGGTGGGGCCAGCACACCGGCCGGTCAGCAGCTCTACGCCGACAATTGCGCGGGCTGTCATGGTGAAGGCGGCGAGGGCATGGCCGATGTTGGCGGGCCATCTCTCACCGACCAGATCTGGCTCTACGAGGGCACGCTTGCGACCATCAAGGCGCAGATCGCCCAGCCGCGGCACGGCATGATGCCGGCCTGGCAGGCGCGCCTCGGCGATGCGGCGGTCAAGCAGCTCGCGGTTTACGTGCACGGTCTCGGCGGCGGTCAATAGGCAGCACCGCCGTCCAGAGGGCGGAGACGGCGGCCCGACCCCGCCGCCTCCGTCTCGTCAGGCCGCCGCAGATAGTCGATCTGCTGCTTGACGCAGATCAAGCCAGGCCGGCACGGCCGGTGGGACAAAGGGCCATGGTCAGCCTCATCAACAAAGTCGAGCCGCCCCCGGACGGCAAACCCGATACCGACCGCTACGAGGTCGAGCCGGTCAATTCGCCCAAGACGCGGCAGCCGCTCTACGCGCCGCGCAAGAAGATCTTCCCCAAGCGCGCCAGCGGCAACTTCCGCCGCTTCAAGTGGCTGGTGATGCTGATCACCCTCGGCATCTACTACATCACGCCCTGGCTGCGCTGGGATCGTGGCCCCTATGCCCCGGACCAGGCAGTGCTCGTCGACCTCGAGAACCGCCGCTTCTTCTTCCTGTTCATCGAGATCTGGCCACAGGAATTCTACTATGTGGCCGGTATGCTGGTGATGGCCGGCATCGGGCTGTTTCTCGTCACCTCCACGGTCGGTCGCGCCTGGTGCGGCTATGCCTGCCCGCAGACCGTGTGGGTGGACCTGTTCCTAGTCGTCGAGCGCGCCATCGAGGGTGACCGCAATGCGCGCATCAAACTCGACAAGGCCCCGTGGACGGCGGACAAGGTCATCAAGCGCGTCAGCAAGCACGCCATCTGGATCCTGATCGGCGTGGCGACCGGCGGCGCGTGGATATTCTACTTCGCCGATGCGCCGACACTGCTCGCCCAGGTCGTCACCCTCGAGGCGCCGGCCGTCGCCTATTTCACCATCGCCATCCTCACGGCCACGACCTATGTGTTCGGCGGGCTGCTGCGCGAGCAGGTCTGCACCTATATGTGCCCTTGGCCGCGCATTCAGGGAGCCATGCTCGACGAGCACTCGCTGACGGTCACGTACAATGATTGGCGGGGCGAGCCTCGTTCGCGCCATGCCAAGAAGGCGGCCGCCGAAGGCAAGTCGGTCGGGGATTGCGTCGACTGCAACGCCTGCGTGGTGGTGTGCCCCATGGGCATCGATATCCGCGACGGCCAGCAGCTCGAATGCATCACCTGTGCGCTCTGCATCGATGCCTGCGACGATGTGATGACCAAGCTGGGCAAGGAGAAGGGGCTCATCTCCTACGCCACGCTCAGCGACTACAATGCCAACATGGCACTGGCGAGCGGCGGCGGCCAGGTCGTGCAGCCGGCACGGGTCAGAGACAGCGCTACCGGACGCCTCGTCGCTGCAGTCCGCCGCACCAACTGGCGTTCGATCATCCGGCCGCGGTCGGTGATCTACTTCGTGCTGCTGGTGGCCATCGGGCTCGTCATGCTCACCGTGCTGTCGCTGCGCTCGCCGCTGGCCATGAATGTCCTGCACGATCGCAACCCGCTCTATGTCGAGCTGCGCGACGGCAGCATCCGCAACGGTTTCGACGTCAAGATCCTCAACATGACGCCGACGCCGCGCACCGTCGTGCTCAATCTCGAAGGGCTCGAAGGCGGCAGCATGTCGCTGGCGGACGGTCGCGGCGAGAAGCTCGAAAGCGTGGAACTGGCGCTTGAACCGGATCAGGTCCTGCCGCTGCGGCTCTACGTACATGCCACACCTGCCGATCTCGACGGCCGGCAAACCAAGTTCCGCATGATCATCAACAGCAATGACGGCATCCGCAGCGCTGCGGACGCCACCTTTGAAGCCCCGGGAGCCAGACGATGAAACTTACCCAGACCTCCGAGACGGGCTTCACCGGGCGGCACATGCTGCTCACGATGCTTGGGTTCTTCGGCGTAATCGTCTCGGTCAACATCACCATGGCCGTGATGTCGGCCACGAGCTGGACCGGACTCGTCGTCACCAATTCCTATGTCGCGAGCCAGGAGTTCGAAGAGAAGCGCCTCGCTCATGTTGCCCAGCAGGAAGCCGGTTGGCGCTCAGGCTTCGCCTTCGACGGGGCGACGGCTAGGCTGAGCGTCATCGACGCAGCGGGTGCGCCGAGGTGGCTGGGCGTGGTCGAAGCCCGTTTCCATCGTCCGGTCGGCGGCCATGACGACCAGGACCTGGTGCTCGAGCGGCAGGCAGACGGCAGTTACAGCGCGCCCCTGCAGCTCGGTGCGGGCGTTTGGGACGTCGAGATCTTCGCGGCGGAAACCGACCTCGGGCCCTTCGCCCTGCGCGACCGGTTCAGCGTGGGGGGCGCCGGGCAATGACCTGCTGTACACCGGGCGCGGAGGCTGCGCTTGTCGGCGAGCCCGACGCGCTTGAGCAGGATGAAGCCGCCCTGCTGTTGCTGAGCCGGCGCCTGCCGGATGGGGCGCGGCAGCTCGAATTCGCCGTGCCCGACGCCCATTGCGCCGCCTGCATCCGCAGCATCGAGACGGAGCTCGCGGCGCTGCCGCAGGTCGCGAATGCGCGGGTCAATCTCAGCCGCCGTCGCGTCCGCGTCGTCTTCGATCCGGCGCAGGGGCCGGTCACGGAACTCTCCACCGCCATCCGCCGCAGCGGTTACCACAATTACGTGCTTGACCAGGCGGACGACCAGAGCGGCGACCCGGTGCTGCGCGAACTCGTCCGCGCGCTGGCCGTTGCCGGTTTCGCTGCTGGCAACATCATGCTGTTTTCCGTGTCGGTCTGGGCCGGCGCCGATCAGGTGACGCGCGATCTCTTCCACTGGCTCTCGGCGCTCATTGCCGTGCCGGCAGTCGCCTATTCGGGCCGCGTCTTCTTCCGCTCCGCCTTCCGGGCGTTGCGGGTGGGGCGCACCAACATGGATGTGCCGATCTCCATCGGTGTCATCCTCGCCACTGCGCTCAGCATCTTCGAGACGCTCAATTCGGGGCCGCATGCCTATTTCGATGCCTCCACCATGCTGCTGTTCTTCCTGCTCGCGGGCCGCACGCTCGACCACCTGATGCGCGAGCGGGCCCGCAGCGCCATCACCAATCTCGCGCGTCTCGCGCCGCGCGGGGCCACGCAACTGCACCCCGACGGGCGGCGTGAGTATCTTTCGCTGGCCGAGATCGCGCCCGACATGCTGCTTGAAATCCGTCCCGGAGAGCGGGTGCCGGTCGATGCGATCGTCGAGAGCCCGCATGGCAGCTTCGATACCGCCATTGTCACCGGCGAGTCGGCGCCCCGCGCCCTGGTCACCGGCGAGAAGGTGATGGCCGGAGCCAATTGCCTCGGCAGCCCCGTCATCGTCCGCGCCGTGGCCCGTGCCGAGGACTCGTTCCTCTCCCGGATGGTGGCGCTGATGGAGGCGGCGGAGGGCGCGCGGACCCGGCACCGCCGCATCGCGGACCGCGCTGCGGCCGTCTATGCGCCAATCGTACATACTCTCGCCGCCGCGACTTTCCTGGGCTGGGGCCTGCTTGGTGGCAACTGGCACGTCGCACTGCTGAACGCGGTGGCCGTGCTGATCATCACCTGCCCCTGCGCGCTCGCGCTCGCCGTCCCCATCGTGCATGTCGTCGCGGCTGGGCGGCTGTTCGAGCGCGGTATCCTGATGCGGGACGGTGCGGCTCTTGAACGGGCGGCCGAGGTCGACCGGGTTGCTCTCGACAAGACCGGCACGCTGACCCTCGGCGCTCCCCGGCTCGTGCGGCACTGGGTCGGTGATCCCGAGGCGCTCCGGATTGCCGGCGCCCTCGCCGAGACGAGTCTGCACCCGCTGTCGCGCGCCGTCGCCGATCTCGCCGGCCACGCGCCGTCGCTGCCTGTCGCAGACCGGCGCGAGTTGCCTGGCCTCGGCATCGAAGGGCGGATCGACGGCGCCACCTGGCGTCTGGGCAGCGCGACCTGGTGCGGTCTTGCGGAAGCCGGCGACAGTGGGGAGACCGAGGTTTGGCTCAGTTGTGACGGCGTCGCCCGTGCGAGCTTCGGCTTTGCCGACAGCCTGCGCACCGATGCGGCCGAAACCATCGCCCGGCTCGGGTCGCTGGGACTGCCGGTGCAATTGATCTCCGGCGACCTGCCGCGTCCCGTCGAGGCTGCGGCCTGGGCCGCCGGCATCGATCACTTCCAGGCCCAGATGTTGCCGGAGGAAAAGCTCGCCGTCGTCAGTCAGGGTCGCACCCTGATGGTCGGCGACGGTGTGAACGATGCGCCGGCGCTGATGGCGGCCCATGTCTCCATGGCACCAGCCGATGCCGCCGATATCGGCCGGAACGCGGCGGATTTCATCTTCACTGGCGGTCGACTCGGCGCGGTACCCTTTGTCGTCGACACAGCGCGGCGCGCGGCTGCAATGGTGAACGAGAACCTGCTGTTCGCGGTGGGCTACAACGCCGTGGCGGTGCCGCTCGCCGTCACCGGCATGGTGACCCCCCTGATCGCGGCCGTGGCCATGTCGGCCTCCTCGGTGGTCGTCGTGCTCAATGCGCTGCGGCTGCGGCTCGACACCCCGGCGGACAAGCGCGCGTCTGCACCATTGACGACGGAGGCAAGGGTATGAGTGGCCTGTTGCTGCTGATCCCGATCGCGATCGGGCTTGGGCTTCTCGCGCTCGCGGCCTTCATGTGGGCGCTGCGCTCGGGGCAGTACGAAGATCTCGAGGGCGCCAGCCAGCGCATCCTCGACGAGGACTGAGCCGGTCTTCAGCCGGCCCGGCGGCGCAGGCGCTCCAGCGAGCGCACGGTGATGTCGCGATGATGCGCGACCTCGATCACGCCTTCCCGGCGCAGATGGCTGATCTGGCGCGACACCGTCTCGATGGTCAGCCCCAGGAAATCCGCCATGTCGCCGCGTCCGAGCGGCAGTTCGAACGCGACCGTCACGTCCTTGTCAGGCCGCTCCGGCGGCAGATTGCGCTCCGCGATCATCAGCAACAGGCTCGCCACGCGCTCGCTGGCGGTCTTGCGCCCCAGCGTCACCAGCCATTCGCGGGCCTGGTCGAGGTCGCTCAGCGCCTGCTCGAGCAGCCGGCGTTCCAGCGTCTCGCTGCGCGCGATCAGGGCCTCCAGCACCGGGCGCGGCACCCGGCAGAGCTCCACCGGCGAGGCTGCCTCCGCCGTCAGCAAGTTCTCGTCGCCGAACAGCCGGCCGACGAGATCTGGCGCAAACTGCAGGCCCACCAGTTGCTGCCGGCCGTCCTGCAGCACGCGTGACAGCTTCACCACGCCGTCGACCACGTTGGCGTAGCCGTCGAGCGTATCGCTTTCGACGGCGATGATGTCGCCGGCGGCGTGCCGGGTATGTCGGGTATGGCTCGACAGCAGCGCGAGTTCCTCGGGGGCGAGCACGGCGCAGATGCCGTCATGGCGTGCCTTGCAGGCAATGCAGTGGGTAGGGATCGACGGGGTGGCGGATCTGAGATCGTCCACGGCGGAGGCTCCTTGTTGCCGCTTCTTGCTCGCATGGCTGCTTCCGCATCATTTGATCCGCATCAAAGAGGCCTGCCGCAATTGCTGGCACTTCGGCACCACGAGGTGTCACCATGTCCGAAGAGTTGATCCGCCGCTTCGCCCGGCCGGTCCCGCGCTACACCAGCTATCCGACCGCGCCGCATTTCCATGCCGGGGTCGACGGCCAGACCTATCGGCAGTGGCTGGCGGAGCTGCCACCGGCTACCGCGCTGTCGCTCTATGTGCACATACCGTTCTGCGACCGGCTGTGCTGGTTCTGCGGCTGCCACACCAAGCAGGTCCTGCGCTACGATCCGATCGCCGCCTACCTGCCGGTCGTTCTGGAGGAAATCGCCACGGTCGCAGCGGCACTCGAAGGGCGCGGACATGTCGCGTCACTGCATCTGGGCGGGGGCTCGCCCTCCATGCTGCGTCCCGAGGACATGCAGCGACTGGTCGCGGCGGTGCGCAGCGGCTTCGTCGTCTCCGATGCGCTGGAGTTCAGCCTCGAGATAGACCCCAACGACATGACCGAGGATCGCTATGACGGGTTTGCAGCCGCTGGTGTGAACCGCATCAGCATCGGGGTGCAGGACTTCAACCCGACCGTGCAGAAGGCCATCAATCGCCTGCAGAGCTTCGAGCAGACGCGTGCCGTGGTCGAAGGCATGCGCGCGCGCGGCATCGATTCCGTCAATCTCGATATCCTGTACGGGCTGCCGCACCAGACCATCGCGACACTCGAGAACACGGTGGCGCAGGCCGTGTCACTGCGGCCTGATCGGCTGGCGCTGTTCGGTTATGCGCATGTGCCCTGGATGAAGAAGCACCAGCGCATGATCGACGAGGCCGCCTTGCCTGGAGTGGCCGAGCGACTCAGCCAGTCGCTCGCAGCAGCGCGCCGCATCGCCGCAGCAGGGTATGAAGCGATCGGCATCGACCATTTTGCGTTGCCCGCCGACCGCCTGGCGATCGCCGCCGGTGCCGGCGCCCTGCGCCGCAACTTCCAAGGCTATACCACCGACACGGCGCCAGCGCTGCTGGGCTTTGGTGCGTCGGCCATCGGCGGGCTGCCGCAGGGCATCGTGCAGAACGTGGTCGCCACCGGCGAGTACATCAAGTCGGTCCGCGAGACCGGCCTTGCCGTCGCGCGCGGCCTCGCCTTCACCGACGAGGATCGCCTGCGGGGCTGGGTCATCGAGCGGCTGATGTGCGACTTCGCCGTGCCACTGGGAGAATTGCGGCGGCGCTTCGGCAGCGAAGCGGATCCGGTGGTCGCCGAAATGCAGCGTGTGGTGCGACATGACGGCGACGGGCTGGTGCGGTTGGTGCCGGATCGCTTCGAGATCACCGAGCGCGGCCGCCCCTTCGCCCGTTCGATCGCCGCCAATTTCGACGCCTATCTCGACAATGGCGCCGGGCGCCATTCGCTGGCGGTCTAGCCACCGGGCAGGGGGCGATCTGACCGCCGCTCACCTCCGCGACACACCTAAGTAAACCCCCTAGTGGGCCGACCGGAATTTTGCGCGGCGCCGGATTGAGCCAGTTTGCTCGCATATTCGAGCACAGGGGCCGACAATGCATATCCAGTCCACCTTCCGCGCTACTCCCGTTCAGCCGGCGAGCCGCTTCGAGGCGGGTGTCGACCGGTTGCTCGATGCGATGCGTCCAACCGCGGTCACTCTCTATGCCGCCGATGCCATCATCTATGCTCAGGGCGAAGCCGCCGGACCGCTCTATTACGTCGAATTCGGCACGGTCCGCATCTGCCGCCTCACCGCGGACGGTCGCCGGCAGATCACGGCGTTCCACAGCGCGGGTGAAGTGTTCGGCTTCGAGGCCGGCACTGAGCACGAATCCTATGCCGAAAGCGTCGATGGCACCGGTATCCGCGTCCTGCGCAGCGCCGCAGGCGAGCAGCCTGCCGCCAGCATGCTGCTTCTCGCGCTCAAGAGCCTCGCGCGCACGCAGAACCATGTCATGGTGCTCGGCCGCCGCAATGCGAACGAGCGCATGGCCGCTCTCCTCGTCGACCTCGCGGAACGTCAGGGAGATGAGCGGCTGGTGCACCTGCCGATGCAGCGCAGCGACATCGCCGACTATCTGGGGCTGACCTTCGAGACCGTCTCGCGCATCCTCCGCTCGCTCAAGGACCTCAACATCATCCGCGTGCGCTCGGTCAGCGAGATCGAGATTGTCGATTTCGCTGCCCTCAACGCCATGTGCGAGTAGCGGTCGCAGAGCTCCGCAGAGACGGCGGCCCGCTTATCGGCCCCTCAAGCGAGCCATGCACTGCTTGGGCTTGCGGACTGTTCCGCTTCGCCGCTAGCTTTCGTTCAACAGACGATGGAGCGACGATGCGACAGGGCGAGACGCTGGCGCCGGCCATACGCGATCTCTGGCACGTGGTTGCCGCGGAGCATGAGTTGAAGCCCGGCCGCGCCTTCGGCACGCTGCTGTTCGACCGGACGGTGAAGCTTGAACGAGCAGAGGGTGGCGCCGTTACCGCCTCCGACTCGCAAGGCGCGCCGCTGCCGGTGCTGGAGCGCTATGGCTGCGTCTGGACCAGCCCCGGCAACCCGGCGCCGCTGTTCGATATTTCAGAGTATCACGAGACCGACCGCCGCAACGTGATTGCCGGGTCCATCGGCGTCAACGTCTCTGCCCCGCGGGCCATCGAGAACTTCCTCGACATGGGGCATTTCCCTTACGTCCATACTGACATTCTCGGCGCCGAGCCGCACACCGAGGTCAAGGAGTACGACGTCGAGATTTCGGAAGCACTCGACGAGATCGTTGCGACCCGCTGCCGTTTCTTCCAGCCGCGCGCTGCGCTGACGGCCACCGAAGGGCAGGATGTCGAGTACATCTATCGCGTCCCGCATCCCTACTGCTCGGTGCTGTACAAATCCTGCCCGGCCGACGAGAACCGGCTCGACGCCATCGCCATCTTCTGCCAGCCCATGGGTGAAGAGACCATCCGGGCCCACCTGATGCTGTCGCTGATCGACGATATCAACACCGAGGCCGGCATCCGCCGGTTCCAGCAGACCATCTTCGGCCAGGATCGTCCGATCCTCGAGAATCAGTACCCCAAGCGGTTGCCTCTCGATCCGCGCGCCGAAACGCCCATCCGCGCCGACAAATCGGCGATTGCCTATCGGCGCTGGCTTAGTCGGAAGGGCGTCAACTACGGAGTGATTGCCGCAGCATGAGCGCACCCGGCCCCGCTGCAGCGACTGCGTCTGACACGCAGTGGTATCCTGTCGCCTCGAGCGACGATCTGCCCTTCCGCCACGTGTTCCACGGCCAGTTGCTCGGCCGCGAACTTGCCGTGTGGCGGGCGGATGACGGCTACGTCAATGTCTGGGAGAACCGCTGCCTGCATCGCGGCGTGCGCCTCTCCATCGGCAGCAATGACGGCGCCGAACTCAAATGCCAGTATCATGGCTGGCGCTATGCCAACCGGAGCGCCGGCTGCACCTACATCCCTGCCCATCCAGCCGATGCGCCGGCTCGCAGGATCAGCAACCGCACCTATCCCATGCGGGAGCAGGGCGGGCTGGTGTGGTCCGCGCTCTCGGAGCCGGCTGGCGAGCCGCCCTCCATCGCGCCAGGTCTCGTGCTGCGGCCAATCCCGATCAATGCACGTCCCGAGGATGTGCTGGCTGCGCTCGCCGAAGCGGCGGATGAAGTGGTGGATGAAGTCGTGGCCCCCTTCGCACTCGTCCCATCGGGGCTGAACCTGCGCTGGGGCGGCGCCGAGTTGACCGTGTTCGTCCAGCCGGTCGACTCCGCCCGGGCGGTGCTGCGGGGCATTCTCCATGCGGCGCCGGACGATGCGATGGCGGCTTTGCGGGACCACAATACTCGCCTCACCGCACTGCGCGACCGCTGCGAGGCCCGAGCGCGCCAATCGCCGCCGCCGGAGCCGATCGCCGTGCACTATGCACCGGTGTCCGTCGAACTCGCGACCATGCCCGATCTTGTCATCGGGCGGGAGGCCCCGGTCCGGGTGGTTGTCCGGCGGAAATGGTCTGCCGCCACGGACGTCATCGGCCTCGAACTGGCCCCGGTAGCCGGGCACCTGCCGACCTTCCAGCCCGGTGCCCATATCGACCTGCACCTGCCCAATGGCCAGGTCCGGCAATACTCCATTACCAATGGTCCGGGCGAACTGCTCAGCTACCGGATCGCGGTCAAGCGCGAGGCCGGTTCGCGCGGCGGCTCGCAGGCCGTTGCCGACACTCTGCGCGAGGGCGACGTCCTCGCCATCTCCGAGCCGCGCAACAATTTCCCGTTACGGCGCGATGCTGTGCACAGCCTGTTCATCGCCGGGGGCATCGGCATGACGCCGCTCCTCGCCATGGCCAAAGCCCTGCACCGACAGGGTCTTCCTTTCGCGTTTCACCTATTTGCCCGCACGGCGCAGCATGTCCCGTTCGCCGACGAGTTGGAGCGGCTTGGCGATAGCGTGATCCTGCATCTGGGCCTTGATGCGGCCGAGACCGCGGCGGCGATTACCGAGATCTTGGGTCCGTATGGTTTTGCCCGCCATGCCTATCTCTGCGGCCCTTCCGGCCTCCTCGAGGCGGCGCGAGCCAGCGCGGCGGCGGGGGGATGGCCGGACGCCGCCGTTCACTTCGAGTATTTCGGCAATGATCGCCCGATCCGTACCGATTCGAGCTTCGTGGTCGAGCTTGCGCGCTCGGCGCTGACCCTCGCAATCCCCGCCGGGCGGAGCATACTTGAAGTTCTGCGCGAGAACGGCGTCGCTGCCGCCTCGTCCTGTGAGCAGGGCGCGTGCGGCACCTGTCTCACAAGGGTGCTGGAGGGTGAGCCCGAGCATCAGGACGTCTACCTCAACGCCTCGGAAAAGGCGGCGGGCGAAGTGATGCTCACCTGCGTTTCCCGCTCCCGCTCCCCGCGGCTGGTGTTGGATATCTGATGGTCACCCTCTACGACTTCGAGTTGTCTGCCGCCTGCTACAGTGTGCGCTTGCTGCTGGGCTTCCTTGCGGAGACCTTTGAGACAGTGCCGGTCGACATCTATCCCGGAGAGGACGATCGCGCCGACTGGTTTCGGGCGCTGAGTCCCGAAGGGGTGCTGCCGGTGCTGGTCGACGGAGAGCATACCGTGGTCGGTTCACGCGCGGCACTGTTGCACCTGGCGGCTACCCGGCCGGCCGCCGCAGCGTGGCATCCGGTTGCCGCTGCTACTGCAATCGACGACTGGATCGCGGTGGCGGACCGTGCCGCTGCTAGCGCGGGTGTCGCGCGCTGGGCCGTCGCGACTGGCGCGGCCGCTGATCTCGAGGTGGCCAGACGGGCCGCGCATGCAATTCTCAGGGCCGTGGACGAGCATTTGTGGTTCGGCGAGCGCGCAGGGCACGACTGGCTGGTGGCCGGCACTTCGCCCAGCCTCGCCGACATCGCACTGTTTCCGGATCTGGCGCTCAGCGAGGAAGGCGGGGTGTCCCGGCAGGACTACCCTGCCATCCGCCGCTGGATCGACCGTTTCCGCCGCCTGCCCGGCTTCGTCGTCATGTCCGGGGTTTTCGCCCCCGGGAAGCAACCCTAGACGAGCACCAGACTCGGCGTGAAGTCGTGCTGCTCGAAGGGGTTGTTGGCGAAGAAGCGGCGATAGACCATCAGATAGGCAGCACCGAAAGCCGGCGCCTTCTCGCCGTAACGCGACTGCAATACGTTAGGACGCTCTGCCGTCAGCGCCGGCAATTCGGCAAGGTTGGCCGCCGTTGCCGCGACGATACGCTGAAGGATGCCCGCTGGCATGCCCCCACCGAGCATCGCCCGGTCGAACTCCATGACGGCGGAGGTATTGAGCACGATCTGCGCCAAGGCATTGCCCGATTCGGCGATCCAGTCTGCGACGATTGGCTCCCAGTCCTGCCAAGGCCACAGCATGGGGTCGATTCGCGGTACAACATGCCCGGCATCCGTCAGCCGCTTCTCGAGCGCTGCAAGCGAAGCCACGCAGTGGCCAAAAGTGATGCTTCCGTCCGGCTTGGTTAGTTGCATGGCACCGAGATTCGCCGCCGCGCCATTGCGGCCCTGCCACAGCGTTCTCCCGGTGTAGAGGCCGGCCGAAACGAAGGTGCCGAGATAGATGTAGACGAAATCCGATGGCCGCGGCGGCGGCGTGACCAGCAGTTCCGCCCAGCATGCCGCAGCGCCGCAGTCATGGACCAGAGCAGGAAGTCCGGTAAGTTCGCCGATCCGACCGGGCAGGTCGAAGCCTTCCCAGCCCTTGACCACCGCCTCGGGGATGCCCAGTACCCGCATCTGGCGTGGAGCGTCGATACAGGTAGCGAGCCCGATCCCGATCAGCCGATGCCGCTCCGATGCATCAAGTTGGTCTGTAAGGTCGCCGACAACCTGTGCGATTTCGATCGGAAGGCTTTCGGCCTCTGGATATTCATAGTCGCGGCGGTAATGGGCGATGCGGCGCGAACTGAGGTCGGTCAACCACAACTCGACATGACGTATATCCACGCGGCAGCCTATGGTGTAGGCGCCCGCGGCGTTGAGGAAAAGCGGTGTCGCCGGCTGTCCGCGTCGTCCGCGCAGCACCTCGCCTCGATTGACGAGGCCTTCCGCCTCCAATTCGCTGACGATGGCTGAGGCCGTTTGTGGTGCCAGCCCGGTCCGTCGCGACACGTCAGCGTTGGAAATTCCAGCATTGAACGCGATGGTAGTGAGAACGACACGGCGGTTCGCCGCCCTGAGGTCGGAGTGCTGCACCCCACGACCTCCCGACTCGAAAATATTGGTCACTTCGCAGACCTCTGCACGCTGTCCCGGCTGCGCCCCCGCGGCCACCGGCTGTTCGGGAAGTTCCATGTCCCGAGTTTCACTTAGCAGGCGCGGCGACCGCCGCGTCAACTGGTTAGCTTGCTGATATTTTTAAGTGTCGACCTAACCTTAACCAACGCCAATCCTCGCGGCAGGTCAGCGCCCTTTACCAATGTCACAGCCTTGGGCTACACGGAAGCGCGGTTTTCGGGGCAGGGCTGATGAACATTTCTGTTTTCGGGTCGGGCTATGTCGGTCTGGTGACGGGCACCTGCCTTGCCGATGCCGGCAATTCGGTCCTTTGCATGGATGTCGATGCACGCAAGGTCGCGCTGCTCGAAGGCGGCGGCGTGCCGATCTTCGAGCCTGGGCTCGAGGCGCTGATCCGGGATAATCGCGCAGCCGGGCGGCTCGGTTTCACTACTGACGCAGCCCGGGCGGTGGAGCATGGCGAGGTGCTGTTCATCGCCGTCGGTACGCCGCCGGACGAGAACGGCTCTGCCGATCTCAGTCATGTCCTGGCAGTCGCGCGCAGCATCGGCCGCCATCTTTCCGGGTTCCGGGTCATCGCCGGCAAGTCGACGGTCCCGGTCGGAACCGCGGACAGGGTGAGCGCTGCCATCACGGAGGAACTCGTGGCCCGTGGTTATTCCGCCGATCCGGCAGAGCGCCGCCGGCTCGGTCAGCCCGATTTCACCGTGGTGTCGAACCCTGAATTCCTCAAGGAGGGCGCCGCGATCGCCGACTTCATGCGGCCGGACCGTGTTGTCATCGGCGTCCCGGAGGGCGAGGACGGCATGCGGTCGCGTCAGCTGATGGAACGGCTCTACGCCCCGTTCAACCAGCACCACGATCGGCTGCTGGTGATGGATGTGCGCTCGGCCGAATTCACCAAGTATGCCGCAAACGCGATGCTCGCCACCCGCATCTCGTTCATGAACGAGTTGGCCAACCTCGCGGAGCGGCTCGGAGCCGATATCGAGGCAGTGCGGCACGGCATCGGCTCCGACCCGCGGATCGGCTATTCATTCCTCTATGCCGGTACCGGCTATGGCGGCAGCTGTTTTCCCAAGGATGTGCGGGCACTGCAGAAGACTGCCGCCGAAATGGGCCAGGAGTTGCAGATCCTCAGGGCCGTGGAGGCCGTCAACGAAAGCCAGAAGAGCGTGCTCTCGACAAAGATCAGGGAGCGTTTCGGCAGTGATCTCGCCGGCATGGTCTTTGCCGTCTGGGGGCTGGCCTTCAAGCCCAATACCGACGACATGCGCGACGCGCCCAGTCGCGTGCTTATCCGCGACCTCATCTCTCGCGGTGCGCGCGTCGTAGCCTATGATCCGGTCGCAATCGAGGAAGCGGAGCGGGTGCTCGCCCGCGACCTCGACGATCTGCCGCACGGCGCAGCGGCGCTCGGCTTCGCCAGATCGGCGCACGCCGCTCTCGAGGGGGCCGACGCGTTGGTCATCCTCACCGAATGGAAGGCGTTCCGTGCGCCGGACTTCAGGAAGCTCAACGCGATGCTGCGCCGCCGCGCTATCTTTGACGGCCGCAACATGTACGATCCCGCGTTGGTCGAGGAAGCCGGCCTCAGCTATTTCCCGATCGGCCGGCGCCAGGTGATTTAGCCGCCGCCGTCAGGGCGGTAGCTGCGGACCGATCGGCAGGTCCGACAGGTCCGGCGGAGCGTAGGGCGTCCACGCGATACCCGCCGCCGCAAGGATCGGGGCCGCGCCGGGCGCGAAGAGGTGCACGCCGTCCACCGTGGTCAGCACATCGTCGGGGCCGACATGCGCCATGGCCCGTACGGCCGACTTGCGGTCGAGGGAATAAAGCGAATCCGCTTCGAACGCGCCGGTGTCGAGGATCTGCTCGCCCCGAGCCGCCTCCCGCGCCTCGACGCGCGGATCCATGCGGCCCAGATAAATCGCTGCCGTCGCCATGCCGTTCTGCAACGCATACCAGGACAGCGGCCGCCAGCCGCGCGGCGTGTTCTCCACCGGTAGGCTGCGGACCTTGCTGTAGTGAGGGGCCAGCGCCGCCCAGAGTGGCGATTGCAGGGGCGTGTTCCAGTAGCTGCCAGTGCGGCTCGGCCCGATATAGGCGCCCCGCCAGCCACGCTGTTCATCGAGAAATTGCCCCAGCGCCAGTGTCAGGCAGAGCACCGCCGCCCAGCTCGCGCGCAGGTGCCGCGCGACCAGAACCAGGCCGAAAAAGATCAGTAGATAGCCCAACGGCCAGAACATGCGTCCCGAGCTGCGGAAGGTGGTGAGGAACCGCTCCAGCCAGTGGGGCAGCGGCACGGTGAACAGCTCGATGCTCCCGAAAGCCACCTTGTTGCTCAGCGCGAAGATCCCCATTCCCACCGCCATCGCGACGAGCGGCAGGAAGCGTGGCGCAATGAGGCGCCGCAGATCGCGCCAGCCGCCGGCGAGAAGGCCGATTGCGAGCAGCAGGAACACCCCGATCCCCAGATAGTTCGCGCCTTCCCACTCGTTGATGTTGGTCTGCACACTCGGCAGCGTCAGCGACCAGAAGTCCGGATTGAACGGCCCCAACAGGTTCATGCGCCAGCGTCCGAAGCCGAAGCTCTCGACCGAGCTCACCATCAGGATCCCGCCCGCCCAGAGCACGGTTACGATCGCAACGGCGGCGGCGCCCGCCTCGATGCACAGCCGCACCGGGCCAGTCGTCCGCAGCCAAAGCCGTTGCGCGACGGCGGCAACGTAGATCGCGAACACCATCACCAGCAGATAGCCATGGATCGCCGACACGACGGCGAGCAGCAGTGGCCAGGCCCATGCAGGGGGCGGCAAGCGCCGCACATAAAGCCAGATGGCGGCAAGGATCACCCAGTGGCCCGAAAGCGCCATGTGCACGTCAAGCCGGGCCAGAAAAGCCGGGCTGATGACGCAGAACAGCGCCGCGGCGAGGCCGATGAGGCGGCTCAACCGCAATTCGTGCGCGATCAGGGCCGCAAACAGCGCCTGCAGCGCGAAGCAGGTCAGATGCCACCAGCCCCAGTACTGGAAGTACTCCGGCAGCCACGGGCCGAGCAGCTTGAAGGGAAACGCGAACAGCGGCAGCGCATCGACCAGCGCCACGCTGTTGGCGAGCTCGATGCCGTAGTTCGGGCTGGCGCCCGGCGGCCAGCCCCAAGGCGCGTCGCGGAAGTACCACCAGCCAAGCGAGTGCATGGCCCGGTCGTTCATGTCGAGCCACAGGATATTGGTGGGGTCGAGCGAAGCGGGGCCGCGAATGATCAGGAACAACACCACCGCCATGATGATGGCTGGCAGGATCGCGGGACTTTCCTCGGCACGTGCCATGCTGCGGGTGGTTCCGGCGGCAGAGGGCATGGCCTCGGCTGTCATGATGCTGACCCGTGCGAGCTGGCGGATGGGGAGAAGGCGTCCTACGCAGAAAGCCTAGCCGCTTATGGTGAACGAAAGGTTTGTCTTGCCGTTGAACGGGTTTGCGGCACGCCGCCTAGCTTTTGTGCCGTCGATTCCCTAGAGACGAGGAACGATATGGAGTGGCGCCATGCCAAAGACGGACATTGCCCGGCGGGTCTATAACCACACCTGGAAGCTGGACCCCATCGTCCGCAGCCTGCTGGACACCGACTTCTACAAGCTGCTGATGCTGCAGATGATCTGGGGGCTCTACCCCAAGGTCGAGGCGACGTTCTCGCTGATCAACCGGCGCAAGAGCGTCCGTCTCTCCGAGGAGATCGACATTGACGAGTTGCGCGAACAGCTCGACCACGCGCGTTCCCTGCGCCTGTCCAAGAAGGAGATGATCTGGCTGGCGGGCAACAGCTTCTACGGCTCCAAGCAGATCTTCGTGCCCGAGTTCCTGCGCTGGCTGGAGGATTTCCAGCTGCCTGCATATGAACTGTCGGAGCGGGACGGTCAGTTCGAGCTGCACTTTCCCGGACGCTGGCTCGACACCACAATGTGGGAAATCCCCGCGCTCTCGATCATCAACGAACTGCGCAGCCGGTCAGCCCTGCACGATTACGGCCCGTTCACGCTCGATGTCACCTATGCTCGCGCCAAGGCCAAGATGTGGGAAAAGGTCGAGCGGCTGAAGCGATTGCCCGATCTCCGGATTTCGGATTTCGGCACACGCCGCCGCCACTCGTTCCTCTGGCAACGCTGGTGCGTCGAGGCCCTGAAGGAGGGCCTCGGCGACACCGTATTCACCGGCACCTCGAACGTGCTCCTCGCGATGGACAATGATCTCGAGGCGCTGGGCACCAATGCGCATGAACTGCCGATGGTCCTGGCCGCCATCGCGCCCAACGAGGAGGCGCTGCGCGTCGCACCCTACCAGGTGCTGGCGGACTGGGAGAGCTATTACGGCGGCAATCTGCTGATCGTCCTGCCCGACGCCTTCGGTACCGACGCGTTCCTGCGCGATGCGCCGGACTGGGTCGCCGACTGGACCGGCTTCCGCCCTGACAGCGCCCCCGCCATTCCGGGTGGCGAGCGGATCATCCAGTGGTGGCGCGAGCGCGGACGCGATCCGCGCGACAAGCTGCTGATCTTTTCCGATGGGCTCGACGTCGACATGATCGAGGAGGCTTACCGGCATTTCCACGGCCGGGTCCGCATGGCGTTCGGCTGGGGCACGAACCTCACCAATGACTTTGCCGGGTGTTCGCCCTTCCCCAATCCGCGGCTCGATCCGATCTCCTTGGTCTGCAAGGTCAGCACCGCCGATGGCCGGCCAGCGGTCAAGCTTTCCGACAATCCCGAGAAGGCGACGGGCCCGGCGGACGAGATCGAGCGCTACCTGCGCATCTTCGGCGATCGCGGCCGTGTCGCCCACGCCGTAACCGTCTGAGGTCCGCCATGCGCTTTTCCGCCTGCATCGAATGGCTGTTCGCTGCCGAACACCCCGATTTCGCCGACCGCATCCGCGCCGCCGCCGCGGCCGGGCTCGATGCGGTGGAGTTCTGGCACTTCTCTCGACGAGATCTCGGCGCCGTGAAAGCGGCACTCCGAGAGACCGGCCTGGAGCTGGCGGGCATCCTCTGCGAGCCGATCGCGCCCATCACCGACCCTTCGGCACATGAGGCGTTCCTCGAAGGCGTGCGCCGCTCGGCGGCCGCCGCGCAGGATCTCGGCGCCGGCGTAATCATTGCCCAGGCCGGGCCGCTTCTGGCCGAGGTGTCACGATCCGAGCAGCACGCCGCGCTGGTGGACGTGCTCGGCCGAGCGGCGGACCTCGTGGCGGGGAGCGGGGTGGTGCTGGCGCTCGAACCGCTCAACGACCGGGTCGATCATCCGGGCTACTACCTCACCTCCACCATGGAAGGCCTGGATATCGTCGACGCTGTGGGGCGGCCCGAGGTCCGGCTGCTCTACGACATCTACCACTCGGCCGTCATGGGCGAACAGATCGAGGATGTCCTTGCGGGTCGCGTCGACCGGCTGGCGCATGTGCACCTTGCCGACACCCCCGGACGTGGCGCACCCGGCACCGGTAGCCTCGACTATGCTGCGCGGCTCGACTGGCTGTTCGCCGCCGGTTACGACGGATTGGTAGGGCTTGAATACAAGCCCGGCACCACGCCTACCCGCGACACCCTTGCGTTCCGGCAGACGCTGGCGGCGCGGCGCATGGCCTAGTCTTCCGCCTCACCGCGCACCCAGTAGCCGGCTGCACGGATATGCTCGTTGGCAAAGCCGCGCTCGACGAGATGGGCGCGAAGGCTGCGCGACATCTCGGCCTCGCCGGCCACGAACGCAAAGCCGATCCCGGTCGGGAAGGTCGCAATCGTCACCGCCTCGAGCAGGCGGTTGCCGAGGCCCGCCTCGGCGCCACCCCTGTCGAGCCAGACGATTTCCGCCGTGGCCTTCGTCTCCAGCTCCTGTCGATCGGCGGCCTCCGGGATTTCGATGAAGGCCAGCACACGATGCCCGGCCGGCAATTCCTCCAGCCTGCGGGCAATGGCCGGCAGTGCGGTCTCGTCGCCCACCAGCAGGTGCCAGTCGAAGCCGTCCGGCACGATGACGCTGCCACGCGGGCCCGCCATCAGCAGCGTATCGCCCGTTCTCGCCCCGTTGGCCCAGCTCGATGCCGGTCCGTCGCCATGCAGCACGAAGTCGATATCTAGCGTCAGTGCATCGGGGTCGAAGTTGCGCGGTGTGTAGTCCCGCATGAAGGGCTTCAGCGTTCCTTCCGGCCAGGCGATGCCATCGGGGCCAAGGTTGGGATCGGGCAATGCGCCGCCGTCGCGCGCAAAGAACAGCTTCACGTGGTCTGCATGACCGGGCGACTGGAATCCCGCGAGTTCCCTGCCGCCGAGGCGAATGCGCCTCATGTGCGGGGTAAGGTCGCGCACGTCCAGTACCTCGAGCCGGCGGAAGCGGGTGTCGAGCCGGATGCGTCCGAGCGCTAGATTTATGACTATCATGATCATGTTTTTACTGCCCGCCACCTCCACCGGTCAAGTGGGTGGATTGATCGCTTTTGTCGAACGGAACGTGCGGTTCTCTTGGCTTTTGTGCGACCGGCTGTTGCCTATATTGCAACCAGTCAGGCGGTCCACAGGGCCGCATTGAAGGAGATGAGCGATGCTGACGCAGATCAAGGGCCTGCACCACGTCACGGCGATGGCACGCAATGCGGCCGAAAACAACCGGTTCTTCACCCACACGCTCGGCCTGCGCCGGGTCAAGCAAACCGTCAATTTCGACGAGCCGAGCGTCTACCATCTCTATTACGGCGATGCGGTGGGCACGCCCGGTACGGTCATGACGCACTTCCCCTTCCCGCACATCATCCGCGGCCGGCCGGGCACGGGTGAGGTGGGCGTCACGGCGTTCTCGGTTCCCGAGGGCACGTTGGACTTCTGGCAGGAGCGGCTGGCCGCCGACCGCGTGGGCGACCTCGTGCGCTCGAGCAGCTTCGGCGAAGAGCGTCTGAGCTTCCGTGCGCCGGAAGGCGATGCGCTGGCGCTGGTCGAGGCCGCCGACGATCCGCGGGAGCCCTGGACCGGCAACGGCGTCGGTGCCGAGCATGCCATCCGCGGCTTCCATTCGGCGGCGCTCCGCCTCACTGATGGCGGTGCCACCGAGGAACTGCTCGGCTTCATGGGCTACGAGGTTCTGGACAGCCAGAACGGCATCAAGCGCCTGATCCGTCCGGACGGAAACGGAGCCGACCGCATCGATCTCGAAGTACTCCCCGGTGTAGGCCGTGCCGATCTGGGCGCCGGTTCGGTGCATCACATCGCCTTCGCCGTCGAAGACCGGGCTCGCCAGCTCGAGGTACGCAAGGCGCTGCTCGACACCGGCTATGCCGTGACACCGCCGATCGACCGCGATTACTTCTGGGCGATCTACTTCCGCACCCCTGGCGGGGTGCTGTTCGAGATCGCGACGAATGAGCCCGGCTTCGACCGCGATGAGGACAGCCGGAACCTTGGCGAGCAGCTGAAGCTGCCCCGCCAGCACGAGCATCTGCGGGCGCGGCTCGAAGCCACGCTGCAGCCGCTGGACGACAATCGCGAGGTAGCATGATGGCCGACACAAGCGACTACATCCACCTGGACCTGCCCGGCACCACCGGGCAGGCACCCGCTTTCCTGCTGTTCCACGGCACGGGAGGCGACGAGCGCCAGTTCATCGACCTCGCCGCGGAGCTCCTTCCCGGCGCGCGCCGCATCGGCGTCCGGGGCGATGTGTCGGAGGGCGGGGCGCTCCGATACTTCCGCCGCACCGGCGAGGGCGTGTACGACATGACGGATCTGGCGCGGGCGACAACTAAGATGTCGGCCTTCGTGGAAAGGGTCGCGGCCGATGCCTCGGAGCGTATCGGGCTCGGCTACTCCAACGGCGCCAACATCCTCGCCTCGGTGCTGTTCGCTGCACCGGGGCGCTTCGAGCGGGCGGTGCTGATGCACCCGCTGATTCCGTTCGATCCGCCGCCTCAACCCGCCCTCGCCGGGCGGCGCATCCTGCTCACGGCCGGCCGGCGCGATCCCATCGTCCCGGCCGCCGCTGCCGAGCGGCTCGCGGCCTATTTCGAGGCGCAGGGGGCTGACACGCAGCTCGTCTGGCACGAGGGCGGTCATGAAATCCGGCGCGAGGAACTGCTCGCTATCCGCGATTTCCTTTCGGTCGACTGAGCACCGCCGCAGTTGTCGCGCCATCGATTGCCTTGACGCCGCCATGCGACTGACCGACGACTCGCCTATGATGGTCTGGTCTGGCATCGGTGCCGGACCGGGCCACATGGTGCGAGGATACCGATGCGACTGATCCTGTTGACGATACTGGCCCTTGCCGCCGCTCCGGCGGCGCAGGCCGCGAGCTTCGACTGTGACAAGGCCGAGACGCCGCTCGAACAGGCGATCTGCGGCAGCGAGGCGCTGTCGCGCAGCGACGAGGTGCTGGCGAAGTCCTACGCCACGGCGCTGGGCGGCTTGTCGGGGGAAGCGCGTGCCCTCGTGCAGCAGAGCCAGCGCGACTGGTTGCGTTTCGTCGGCCTCAGCTGCACCGACGATGCACAGCCGGTCACCGACGCCTATAGTGACGACCAGATCAGCTGCCTCGACACCGGCTTCCGTAATCGCAGCCGGGACCTAGAACAGAGCCGCATGAACAATGGCTGGCGCTTCTACCCGATCGACCGTTTCGCCGTGCTCGACGACCCCGACGAGGGGGAATGGTGGGGCACCGTCGCCACCAAACAGCTGAGCTCTGTGCGGATCGACGACGAGGTGCCGGCCGCACTGGCCTTCAACGCGCTGATGGACGAGGTGGATTTCGCCCCTGGGCAGCCCTTCGACGCCGATGGCACGCTGCGCGAAGATGACGTCAGCTCCGATCTCCTCATCCGCACTACCGTGCAAACCGTCAATACCAGTCGCATCAGCCTCGAAGTGCTGAGCTACTGGATGGGGCACGGCGCCGCGCATGGCAACTACGCCATCACCTATCGGCACTTCTTCGTCGATGACGAGCGCTGGCTGGATGCCTCCGACGTGTTCGCCGCTCCCGGCTGGGAGGAAGCGCTGACGGCACTGGTGCTCGACGAACTCGATCGCACGATCGAAGGCGGCATCTGGCCGGAAGCGCGTGACGATCTCGGCGCAACGGTGGCGGACCCGGAAAAATGGCGCTTCGACGACGCGGGGTTGGTCGTACAGTTCCAACCCTACGAGATCACCGCCTACGCCTATGGCGCGCCGACCGCCAGCATCCCCTGGAGCGCCCTCACCGACTATCTCGCCGAAGGCTGGGAGAGCCGGCTGCTCTACTGAGCCCTAGGCCTTGAGGTCGGCCCATTCCGGGTGGCGCCGGAACTGGGCCACGACATAGGAGCAGGTGGGGTGGATGCGGATGCCTGCCTGCCGGGCGTCGTCGACCGCGCGTGCGACCAGCGCTTCGGCAATGCCCTCGCCGCGATGCTCGGGCGGCACGAAGGTGTGGTCGGCGACGATCACGCCGGCATCGCCGTCCTGCCAGGTCATTTCGGCCTCACGGCCCTCGGGTAGCCGGACGACATAGCGTCCGCCGCCGGCCCGCGTCTCGCGCTCGATCGTGAATGCATCGCTCATCTGTTGCGCCTTTCTGTCTGGGCCGTGAGCCGGCCGGGTTTTCCTAGCACAAAGTCCTGGGCGCCCGCATCGTTGCGCTGACGCCTTCGAACCGTTGACACGCGGGCAGTTGCGCGGCCAACTCACGGCCTCAGTGTCTTGGAGCTTCACCGTCGATGAGCCTGCCCCTGCACCACATGATTTCTGGCGGGCCGCGGCCGGTCGCCCCCTTCAGCCACGCGGTGGAGGCCGATGGTTGGGTCTTCATCACCGGGCAGATGCCGACGGATCCGGCCGCACCCGATGCCCCGCTCCCCGAAGGGATCGAGGCGCAGACGCGGCGTGTGGTGGACAATCTCAAAGTGGTGCTCGCCGGAGTTGGGCTGGGGCTCGAGCACGTGACAATGGCACGCATCTACCTCACCGAGTTTGAGCGTGACTATGCACCGCTCAACGCGCTCTGGCCGAGCTTCTTCGTCCCCGGCCAGTTGCCGGCCCGCACCACCGTCGGCGTCACCGCCCTGGCCGTTGGCGCCCTCGTCGAGATCGACCTTGTCGCGCGACGTCCCTAGCGGCGTGCGCTTGAGGCCATCCTAGCGGCCTTCCCCCCATAGCCTTTCGAGTCTGGGCTGACGTACCGCCGCTGCAGTCGCCTCCCTCATCGTTGCGGGAGGCATCAAGGGTGGGGGCGGAGAGCCACCGTCGCAGTCCTTAATTGCACCGGCTCACCCAGAAGGCATAGCGCTCGAGTCCAGTCGTTGCGCCGGCGACCTGCAGATGCTCGCGGCGCGCCTACTCGCCTCTGCCTTGCAGCCGGCGGAGGCTCGTGCGGTACGGGCCCCAAGCCGCCTCGGAGCCGATCCGCGCGAGGGGCGGGAAGGCACACCTCCTACACATGCGTCCGCCCATAGCGTTTGCGCTTGCCCCGCGATGAGCAGGGTCCTCCGCAAGGTCTATTGACAGCGGCGACGTTCACGGCTGTACTTCATTCACTCAATGAACCAGCAATTCATCAGGTGAATTTTGGAGGATCGCTACGCCATTCGCTCGGTGGATCGGGCACTCGACATCCTCGAATGCGTTGCAGCGCAGAACGGGGTGCTGGGCGTCGACCAGATCGCGGCCGCCACGGGGCTGCCCAAGTCCACCGTGTTTCGCGTTCTGGCGACGCTCTCCGGGCGGCGGCTGGTCGAGCGCGATCCGCAGAGCCAGACCTATCGGCTCGGCATGCTGGCGCTGGTGATCGGGGCGCGTGCGATGGGTGATCTTGATCTGCGCCGAAGCGCGCGCCCGCATCTCGAGCAATTGGTGGCAGCGACAGGGGAGACGGTGCACCTGTCCATCCTCAGCGCCGACAATGCGCTGTGCATCGACAAGCTCGACGCCTCGCGGTCGATGCGCATGGCGAGTTTCGTGGGGTTTCTCGACCCGCTGCACTGCAGTGGCGTCGGCAAGGCGCTGCTCGCGTTCCAGGACGACGCGCTGCGCAGCCAGTTGCTGGGCCGGCTCAGGCTGGAGCCGCACACCCCCCACACCATCACCGATCGGACGGCGCTGGTCGCGCAGATCGCGGCGATCCGGGCGCAAGGTTATGCCGTCGATGACGAGGAGATCGAGCAGGGGTTGCGCTGCGTCGCGGCCCCGATCCGCGACCACTCTGGCGCGGTCATCGCCGCCGTCAGCATTTCGGGCCCCACCACGCGGGTCACCGAGGACAGCGTCGGCGCGCTCGCCACGGCTGTTCAGGGCTGTGCGCGCGCCATTTCGCGCGAACTGGGCGCAATCGAGGAACCCGCCTGATGATCATCGACGTGCATAGTCACACACCGCAGTTCCGCCACGCCGTACCGGCGGCCAATCGGCGATTGCACCACACATGGCGCCCCGATCGCTCGGTGGACTCCGTCTATAGCTGGGACGACTATCTCGCCGCGCAGGCGCCGGCAGACAAGTCGATCGTCTTCGGTGTTGCCTGGGCCCCGGGCGAGATGACTGGTGGCGTCAACGGCTTCAATGAGCCGAGCGACATCGCTACCGGCGTCAACGATGTCACGGCCGCCTTCGCAAGTGCCTATCCCGATCGCCTGATCGGCTTCATGTCGGTACATCCGCATGATCCTGGCGCCTTGGAGGAAATCGAACGGGCGCGCACCGACCTGGGGCTGCGCGGCATCAAGATGGGCGCCAACTACCAGGTGTTCGATCCCATGGAGAGTCGGGCGCTGGCGATCTATCGCGAAGCCGAGCGGCACGGTCTGCCGATCCTGTTCCACATCGGCACTTCCCCGGTGCGCATGGCGCCCATCCGCTACGCACACCCGCTGGTCGTCGACGAGATCGCAATGCGCTACCCCGACCTCAAGATCATCATGGCGCATATGGGGCACCCCTGGACCGTCGATACCGCCGTGGTCGTGCGCAAGCACCCTAATGTCTATGCCGACGTCTCCGGCCTGCTCTATCGGCCCTGGACCTTCTACGAGGGCATGCTCAAGGCCGCCGAGTGGAACGTGCTGGGCAAGCTGCTGTTCGCGTCGGACTACCCCATCACCACACCGGCCGAGACGCTGCATGCACTGCGCAACGTCAACGCCGTCGTCGAGGGGACGCGCATGCCGCGCGTCCCGGAGGAGCAGGTGGAGGCGATCATCCACCGCGACAGTCTCGCCCTGCTCGGACTTTCCTGAACCGGACCCACTTGATGCATATCGACAACTCGAAGCGACTTCACGAGCGTGCCACCCGGGTCATCCCCGGCGGCGTCAATTCGGCCACGCGGCGGCTGCCGCAGCCATACGCCTGGGCCTGGGCCGAGGGCGCGCAGATCCGGGACGTGGATGGGAATACCTATCTCGACTATCACGCCGCCTTCGGTCCGATCGTGCTGGGCCACAACGACCCCGAGGTCAACGCGGCCGTCGCCGCCGCCCTGAACGGGCCCGACATGGTCGGGGTCGGCATCACCGAACAGGAAATTCGGCTCGCCGAAAAGGTGGTCGAGCACGTGCCGTCCGCCGAGATGGCGCTCGCCTTCTCATCCGGCTCCGAGGCTACCTATATGGCCGTTCGCCTTGCACGCGGGGTCACCGGGCGCAAGAAACTGATCAAGTTTCAGGGCACCTTTCACGGCTGGCACGACTATCTGCTGCTGAACGTCATCAGCCCGGCAGAGCGCATCGGGCACAAGGACCCCGGCAGCGCCGGCCAGTTGCCGGACGCGATCGACAACACCATCATCGTACCCTTCAACGATCTGGCGGCGACCGAGCGCGCCATCGCGGAGCATCCCGGCGAGATCGCCGCCATCTTCATGGAGGCGATCCCGCACAATATCGGCTGCGTGCTGCCGCGGCAGGATTTCGTCGAGGGCCTGAGGAAGCTGTGCGACAAGCATGGCATCGTACTGGTGTTCGACGAAGTGATCACCGGCTTCCGGCACGGTCTGGGCGGTTATCAGGCCGTGCTCGGGGTCACGCCCGACATCTCCACTTTCGCCAAGGCGATCGCCAATGGCTATCCCTGCGCCATCATCGCCGGCAAGCGGGAGTTGATGGAGCAGTTCAGCACCTTCCCGGGTGGCAAGGTATTCGTGGGCGGCACCTATAACGGGCATCCGGTGGGCTCGGCCGCCGCGCTCGCCACCATCGCCGCGCTGGAAGACGGTTCGGTGCACGAGCGCACCTTCCGGCTCGGGGCGCGGCTGCGCGACGGGCTCGCGGAAATCGCCGGCCGGCTCGGCATCGAGATGGTCTCCGCCGGCTACGGGTCGGTGTTCACGCCGTACTTCATGAGCGGTCCGATCGAGCGCTACGAGGATCTGCTGCGCAACGATACGGCCCGCGATGTGGGGTTCCGATCCGCGATGTGCGCCGAGGGCATCTTCATGCTGCCCATGCCGCTCAAGCGCAACCACGTCAGCGCTGCTCATACCGATGCCGATGTCGACCATACGCTCGATGTGGCGGAGCGGGTCCTCAAAGCCATGCGCTGAGCACATACTTTTATAGAAGAAAGCATACGATGATATATGATAGGTATGTGTCATCGTGGGGAGAACAGCGGCGGCAGCGCGAAACGGGAAGCCGCGCGCCGCGCGATAGACCGGGAGACGGGTCGGCGGGACCTGTGGCCCACATGCGATCAGCCGGGTCCGGCGGGGCCGGATCCGGAGCGTCGGCGGGCCACTCGCCGACGGTGTTCACGGTGCCCCGAGACGTCTTTGGTTCGCTTTGTTCAGGAGAGGGACGACCATGAAATCAAGCAGCATCAACCGAAGCGCTGGCGGGATCAGCCGGCGCAATTTTCTCAAGGCGGGTGGCGCCACCGCGCTCGCCGCCGGACTGGTTCCCGGTCTGATGACCGGTACCGCCCGCGCCCAGTACACCGGCACGCTCGACATGCTGGCCTGGGACTTTCAGCCCGATACCATCAAGACGCTGGTCGATGAGTGGACCGCGGCCGGCAATCCGGGCGTCAACCTCGCCGTTATACCCAATCTGGGCTACACGCCGGCCCTGCAGACCCGCCTGCGCGGCGGTGACAAGATCGACCTCTATTACAATTTCGCCTACAACTCGCAGAAGTTCATCAATGAGGGCTGGGCCGCCAAGCTCAACGGCCTCGCCGGCGTCGACGATATGATCGCCGACATGTTCGAGAGCGCGCGCAGTCGCCACGTCAATGCCGATGGCGACATCATCAGCGCGCCCTATTTCTCCGCGGTGCACATGCTGCACTACAACGAGAAGATGCTCGCCGATAACGGTCTGGCCGTGCCGACGACACTGCAGGAAATCTACGATGCTTCAAAGACCCTGTCCTCGAGCGTGCCGTCGCCTTATGTCGCCTACTGGGTCAAGGAGTTCTGCGAGGAGTATCTGCACACCTACCTGCTGAATGCCGGCGTCACCGCGTTCGACGAAGCCGGCCAGCCGGTGTTCGCCGACGACCCGAACACCGTGGGTGTCTTCGAGTGGTGGCAGGCCATGTATCAGGAAGGCCTCGCGCCGCGCTCGCTGCTCACCGACGATCCGGGCAAGCTCTCGAACGAGATGGCGCAGGGCAACGCGGCCTTCTATGTGCTGCACCATTACTTCCTCACCTCGATCCGCGCCATCGAGGGCCCGGAATCGGCCAACGTCACCATGGCGCCGGCCGGCCCGTCGACGCTCCAGATCGGTGAAGTGCTGCAGCTCGGCCAGTCCGACAGCGACGAGGAGCGCGCCGCGGCCTGGGAACTGATGAAGTACTATGGCTGGAAGGACACCGACGGCAGCTTCAAGGTGTTCAACAAATGGGCTCAGGCCGCCGGCCTCGCCGCGCCCTATGCGGGCTTCTTCACCGACCCGCAGGTGGTCGAGTCCTTCCCGGACTATTACGACCTCGCCATGCTGTCCGACACCTTCGAGACCAAGTCGAACGTGGTGCCGGCCCGCACGCTGCCCTGGTATCCGGATTTCCAGGCCAAGGTCGGCGATATCGTGCATGCCCTGCTGCTTGGTCAGGCGACCCCGGCCAAGACGGTCGAGGATCTGACCTCCGCGGCCAAGGGTGCCCAGGGCGGCCGCACGCTGTAGTCTGTGCAGCGGAGCCGGGTGGGGAGAGACCCCACCCGGTGCTTCGAAGCAATTGGCGCGACGGTCACGGGCAATATTGGCACCGGCCAATCGGCGTCTTCCTTCTCCTCGAGGGGAGAGGGAAGACGCCGCACAGCCGGTGCACAAGCGACGGTTCCGCCTCCACCGGTACAATGCCATCCGGACCTGTGAACTAACCCCGGCCGCTCGCGGCCAACGAACATGACCGAGGAGCGCCCGTGGCTGCGGCATCTCACCTGACCGGACTTCCACCGAAAGCCGATCGCGCCTTCGGGCTGAAGCTCGTGGCGCCCGCTCTGATCCTGCTGGTCGTGCTGCTGGCTTTCCCTACGGCCCTGACTGTCGTCTACAGCCTCTACGACGTGCCGGCGAGCGGCGCGAGTCTCGGGCCGTTCGTCGGGATCGAGAACTACACCATCGTGCTGTCGAGCCCGGTCTTCTGGCGCTCCGTCACGGTGACGCTGACCTTTGCGGTGGGGTTCGTCGTCCTCTCGACGCTCATCGGGCTCGCGATGGCGATGCTCCTCAACCAGCGCTTCATCGGACGCGGTTTAGCGCGCGCGCTGCTGATCATTCCCTGGGCAACGCCCTGGCTGGTCATTGGCATCCTGTGGAAGTGGTTCGCGGACGGCAGCGTCGGGGGGCTCAACGCGGTGCTGATGCTGCTGGGGGCCAGCAGCTATCACGACTTCCTGTCCGATCCGAATACCGCCATGCCGATCACCGTGCTCGCTGCGGTGTGGCGGCAGGCGAGCTTTGCGGGCATCCTGCTCCTCGCCGGGCTGCAGACCCTGCCCGAAGAACTGCATGAGGCCGCCGCCCTCGATGGCGCCAATGCCTGGCAGCGTTTCGTGCATATTACCCTGCCATGGCTCAACCCGGTGCTGATCACCGTCACGGTCTTCAACGTCATCTATGCCTTCCTGCAGTTCGACGTCGTCTTCGCCATGACGCAGGGCGGGCCGGGCGACACCACGCAGGTGCTGAGCATCCTCATTTATCGCCAGCTGTTCGTGAACACCAATATCGGGCTGGGCTCGGCCATCGCCGTCATCCTCGGCGTGGTGGCGCTCATCGGCGGGCTGACTATCGTCAGGCTGTTCTACCGGCGGGAGGCGATCTGATGTCCGCGAACACCGCCGATCACGGCCGCCGCCGCGGCCCGCTCGCCACCATTGCCATATATCTCGGCGTGCTGGTGTTCGCGATCTGGATCCTGCTGCCGGTCTGGTATCTGGTCGTCTCCAGCCTCATCACCCCGGCGCAACTGGGCATCAAGCCGTTCCCGCTGGTGCCCTCCAGCATCACCTTCGACAATTATGCCTCGGTCCTGTTCGGCAATACCGGCGGCCGCGGCATCGGCAGCACCGACATGGGCACGCGGCTGGTGCCCGCCATCGGGCAGAGCCTCATCGTCAGTTCCGTGCTGGTGGTGCTGAACCTGCTGATCGCCGGCGCTGCCGCCTATGGCCTGTCGCGCTATCCCTTCCGAGGCGCGCGCGTCTTCGAACTCTCGGTGATCGCCACGCGCATCGTGCCGGCCATCGCCATCATCGGCCCGTTCTTCGTCGCGTTCCGGATGATCGGCGTGCTCAACACCCCCTGGGCCCTGATCATCAGCTACAACGTGTTCACGCTGCCGCTCGCCATCATGATCCTCAAGAACTACTTCGACCAGTTGCCGCGCGAAATCGAGGAAGCGGCCAAGATCGATGGCGCCACGCGGCTGCAGACACTGTGGATCATCATCGTCCCGATCGCCCGGCCCGGCCTCGTGGCGGCGGGCGTCTTGATCTTCCTCGAGGCGTGGAGCGAGTTCTTCTATGCCCTCGTTCTCACCAACCAGCTGACGGTGCCGCCGCTGCTCGCCGGCTTCCAGTCGGTGCAACAATTCAACTGGAACGCGCTGGCCGCAGCCACCGTCATGTCGATGCTGCCGCCCACCGTGCTCGTCCTCATTTTCCAGCGCCACGTCGTCGGCGCGCTCACCGCGGGTGTCGGCAAATGACTAACACTATCAGGGCGGCAGTGCTCAGTGCCGGCGCCTGGTCGCAGGCGAGCCATCTGCCGGCGCTTAGGGCCGACCCCCGGGTCGAGCTTGTCGCGATATCAAGCCCCGACGCCGCCACGGCCGCCCGACTCGGGGGCGAGTTCGACCTGCCGCACTTCACCGATTGGCGCGCGGCCCTCGGCACCGCCCCCGACATCGTCGTGGTCTCCAGCCCTCCCGTCGCCCATGAGGAGCAGGTGATCGCCGCGCTCGACGCCGGCGCGCATGTGCTGGTCGAAAAACCCTTCGCGCTCAGCGCGGAACCCGCCCGCCGGATGCGCGACGCCGCCGAGCGGACCGGTCGCGTCCTGCTGGTCGGCTTCGGCTGGCCGGCCGCACCGATCTTCGCCCTCAGCCGCCGCCTGATCGAAGCGGGGGAGATCGGTCATGTCGAGCACATGACCATGCACCTTGCCGTCAACACTCGTGCGCTGCTCTCGGGCGGCACGGATGGTGGCTGGGGTGGCAACGCCGCCTCCGGCACCGCGACCTATACCGACAAGGCCATTTCGGGCGGCGGCTCGGCCGCCGTCACCATGTCGCACCAGTTGGGCATGGTCGAATGGCTGGTCGGCGAGCCCATCGTCGCGCTCGATGCCAGTACCTTCCCCCCCGGAAGCGACATCGATCTGCACACGACGGTCAACGCCGTCTTCGCCGGCGGCGGGTCCGCCGCGCTCAGCGCCGCATCGACCCATCCCTATCTCGCCCGGCCGCAATGGCACATGGCGCTGTATGGCAGCAATGGCCAGCTGTGGCTGGATTCGGTCGCAGACACGCTCCGGCTGGTGCGTGCCGATGGCGAGGTCATTCAGTACAACGCGCCAGAGGCGTCCGGCCTCTATGATGCCGGCGCGCCGACGAAGGCACTGATCGCCTGCGCCTTCGGTGCCGCGCCGCCGCCCGGACTCAGTGCGCGCCTCGCCGCGCATGTTGTCATCGTCACGGACGCCATTTATCGCAGCGCCCGCAGCAACCACAGGCTTGAAGTCGAATCCGCATGAGTGCCCAATCCATCCTGTTCACCGGGGGTGTCGTCGTCGACGGCCTCGGCCATCCCGCCTACAGCGCCGACGTGCTGCTGCTGGGGGATCGCATCGCCGGCATCTTCAGGGGCGGTCGGCGCCCGGCCGCCGACCGGGTGGTCGATATCTCCGGCCTCGTCATCGCGCCGGGCTTCATCGACATGCACACCCATTCGGACCTGCAGGTGCTGGTCAATCCCGATCACACCAGCAAGCTCAGCCAGGGTGTCACCACTGAAGTCCTCGGCCAGGACGGGCTGAGCTACGCCCCGGTCGACGGGCCGACGCTGATGGAACTGCGGGCCCAGCTCAAGGGCTGGAACGACGATCCGCCGGGGTTCGACTGGAACTGGCGCTCGGTCGGCGAGTATCTCCGTCGTCTCGACGGCAACGTCGCAGTCAACTGCGCCTACCTGGTGCCGCATGGCAATCTGCGCCTGCTCGTCATGGGGAATGCCCCGCGCCTCGCCACGCTCGACGAACTCGAGCAAATGAAGGCGCTGCTGCGCGCCGCCCTTGAGGAAGGCGGAGTAGGGCTCTCCACCGGGCTCACCTACGTGCCGGCGATGTATTCGGACACCGACGAACTGGTGGCTCTGTGCGAGGTCGTCGCCGAATATGGCGGCTTCTACTGCCCGCATCACCGCAATTACGGCACCGACGCGCTGGGCGGTTATAGCGAGTGCTTCGAGATCGCCCGCCGCTCCGGCGTGGCGCTGCACCTGGCGCACACGCATCTGAGCTTCGAGGCCAATCGCGGCAAGCTGCCGGCGCTGCTCAAAATGTTCGACGAGGCCATCGCCGAGGGCATCGATTTCAGCTTCGACGCCTATCCTTATCTCGCCGGCATGACGACGCTGCTGTCGCAACTGCCGAGCTGGGCACTGTCGGGCACCGGCGACGAGCAGATGGCGCGCCTGCATGACCCCGCCGACCGTGCCCGCATCATCGAGGCGCTCGACGTCATCGGCTCAGATGGCCATCAGGGCCTGACCGTCAACTGGTCGACGGTCCATCTGGCGGGGGTGCCCGGCGCACCGGAACTCGAATGGATGATGCAGGGCAGCCTCGCCGACGCGGCGCGCAAGCTCAACACCTCGCCGGCCGAACTCGCGCTCGACGTGTTGATCGCCACCGAGCGCGCCGCGCCCTGCGTGTTCTTCATCGGCATCGAGGAACATGTGCGCACCCTGATGCAGCGCGAGGAGCATACCGTCGGCAGCGATGGCATCCTCGTCGGCGACCGCCCGCATCCGCGCTCCTGGGGCACCTTCCCCCGCATGCTCGAGACCTATGTGCGTGAGGAGAAGGTGCTGACCCTCGAGGAATGCGTGCGCCACATGACCAGCTCGGCCGCCAATCGGCTGCGGCTGACCGATCGCGGCCGCATCGCCGCCGGCGCCAGGGCCGATCTCGTCGTCTTCGACAAGGACAAGGTGAGCGCCACCGCCACCTATGAGCACCCGCGCCAGGCGGCGACCGGCATCGTGCATGTGCTCGTCAATGGCCGCTTCGCGGTCGAGAACCACCGCGTCACCGGCGAACGCGCCGGCCGCACCCTCACGCTGGGAAGCTGATCGATGAACGCCACCGCCATTTCCGTCGCCTGCCAGTCGCACGGCCCGGACTGGTCCCGTCTTCCGGTCGCAACGCCGGGCCTCGTCCTCGACCTCGCCGTGCTCGACCGCAACCTCGACGAGATGGCAGCCATCGCGCGCTCGGCCGGGGTCGAACTCTTCCCGCACGCCAAGACGCATCGCATGGCAGAGGTCGGGCTCCGGCAGGTGGCGCATGGCGCCGACGGGCTGTGCGTCGCCAAGCTCGGGGAGGCAGAAGCCTTCGCCGATGCCGGCATCAGGCGGCTGTTCGTCGCCAACCCCATTGTCGGCGAAGACAAGGCCCAGCGCGCCCTCGCCCTCTCCCGCCGCGTCGACCTGCTGCTCGCCACCGACAGCGCCGAGGCCGCAGCGACGATCGGCGCGGTGTTCGCCGCCGCCGGTGCCACCGCCCGTATGATGCTCGCCATCGACTCCGGGCTCGGCCGGGAGGGCGTCAGCGCCGATCGCGCACCCGAGGTCGCCGCCGCCATTCATGCCTTGCCCGGCATCGAACTCGTCGGCATCTACACCCACGAAGGCACCACCTATGGCGCCAAGGACCATCCTGACCTCGCCGCGCGCGCCCGCGCCGCCGGCGCGTTCATGGTCGGCGTCGCCGAAACCATCCGCGCCCGTGGGGTGCCGCTGCCCATCGTCTCGCTCGGGGCCTCCGCATCGGCCCGCGAGGTGGCGCATGTGCCGGGCGTGACGCAGATCCGCCCCGGCATTTATGCCTTCAACGATGTCGGCCAGATCGCGCTCGGCAATGCCAGCCTCGAGACCACCGCCATCCGCGTCATCGCCACCGTGGTCAGCCACCCCGAGCCGGATCGGGCCTGCATCGATGCCGGCTCGAAATCGCTCAGCACCGACCTTGTCCCCGCCTCGGCACATCGCGAGGATTTCCCCGGCATGGGGCTGATCGTCAACGCCCCCGGCTGGGTGATCGAAAAGATGTCGGAGGAACATGGCTGGCTGCGCTGGCATGGCGATGGCGCGCCGGTGCCGCTGCCGGTTGGCATGCGGCTCGAAATTGTGCCCAATCACGTCTGCATGGCCTTCGCCATGCTGCGCCGGGCCAATATCGTCGAGAATGGCGCGATCGTCGGGCATTGGGACGGCTTCGGGCCGGGCGCTTCGGAGTAGGGGAGGAACGACAATGGCGGATTTCGAGCTCGGGGCAGGGGAGGCGCTCCTCGTCGCCTCGCGCGGCACGGAGGCGCGGCACGGCCTCACGCGCTGGACGCAGCAGAACGGCGCGTGGCAGGGCGAACTGCTCGCCACCGTCAACCAGCTGTCGAGCCTCTGCCGTCATCCGAGCCTGCCGGTCGTCTACGGTACCTCGCGCGTCGGGCAGGAGGGCGACATCCACGCCTGGCGCATCGAGGTCTCCGGCGCCACCGAACTGTCGTCGAAATCCAGCGAAGGGGCCGAGCCCTGCCATCTGGTGGCCGATCCGTCGGGCCAACTCCTCATCGTCACCAACTACACCACCTCCACCCTTGGCGTGCAGCGGCTGGCCGCCGACGGCAGCTTCGAGGGCCCGGTGGCGCTGCTGAAGCTCTCGGGCGGCGGGCCCGAGATCGAGCGGCAGGACGATGCGCATCCGCACCAGGCCTTCTTTGCCGGAGATACGCTCTTCGTCATCGACCTTGGCGCTGATCTCGTGCGCGAATACACGCTCGATTTGTCCCGCCCCGGCGCCGATGCGCTCGTCGCCGGCCGTACCACGCCCGTGCCGGCCGGTACCGGTCCGCGCCACGGCGTCGTGCTTGAGGATGGCCGCCTCGCCGTCAGCGGCGAGCTCGGCTCCAACCTCATCGTCGGCCGCCCCGGCGCCGCCCCGGAGTACTGGGCGAACGTCAGGAGCACGCGCGAGTCCGGCCCCGGCAAGACGCGCTGGGAGCGCAACTATCCTGGCGACATCCAGCGTTCGCCGGACGGCCGGCACGTCTATTTCGCCAATCGCAGCCTCGACACCGTCGCGACTTTCGATGTCACCGGCGCGGTGCCGGTGCTGGTCGACGAGCGCGACACCCAGACCAATTGGCCGCAGCATCTCCTCGCCACGCCCAGTCACGTCCTTGTCGCCGGCTGGGATTCGTCCGCCGTCAAGGCCCTGGCGCTCTCCAACGGCATCCCCACCGGGGTCGCGCACCTGTTCGATTGCCCCGGCGCCGGCTGGCTGCTGCACTGGCGACCCTGACCGTCCCGTGGAAACCGCCGAGCTCAACCCCTTCGATCCGGCCGAGGACCCCGACCGGCACGCCATCTGGGAATTGCTGGTTCGGCGCGACAGCGATTTCTTCCTGTCGGGCGAGCGGGCGTCGGTGGTTGCCGACTATGTCGAGACCGGCTTCCTCGGCATCCATGCCGGCCTGTCGCTCGATCCCTGCGGGTGGCGACCGGCCTATCCGACCGTTGCCGGCTATCTCGCCGCAGCCGAGGCGGCGCGGTGGGATCCCGCCCAGTTCGCCGAGCCGCTGCGTCCCGCCTGGTTCCGCTGCCAGTCGCTGCCGCGCATCGACATCGCTGCCGAGGCGGCGCTGGCGCTTAAGCAAATCGATGGCGCCATAGCCCGGCGCGACGGACCGCCGCTGCAGCTCGCCTGGCGCTCGGTCTTTCAGCTGTGCCGGCAGCACGGGGCCTGGCGCATCGCAGGCTTCGTCGGCTATCTCCCGCTGCCGGGCTGACCCCGGCTAGCGGCCGAGTTCACGGACGCGTTGCGTGCCGGCCCGGAAGCCGTCGAGCGACATCGGCAATTCCACCGGGCGGGCCCGGAAGGTGGTGGCGTTGAAGGTGAGCGTCGTGCCGGCGTCGAGCGCCGCGACTGCCGCCGCGTCGAACTCCACCGGCACCACGCAACCCTGCTGCAGGCAGGTAGCAAAGCGGAGCGGGGTCGCGAGCGGCTGCCCGTCGACACTGAGGGTCGCTCCGGCCGGAAAGCTCAGGCTGAAGGGGGCCAGCAGCGTGCCGCGCAGCGTCCCTTCGGTGCCGCCGGGGATTACCTCCAGCGACAGGACGCGCTGCCCCGTCTCGCTCGCGAACAGCCCTTGTCCCAGCGCACATTGCCTGGTGCCGGCATTCTCGATGCAGTTGAGCGTCCAGCTGCCGTGCTGTTCGGTGATCGAGGGTGCGCCTTGCGCTCCCGGCTGGGTTGCCGGCGGCGTCGGAGTGGCCACGGCGGCGGGTGCCGCCGGGGCAGCGGGTGCCGCCGGTACCGGCTCCGTCGCTGCGACGGCGGCAGGTGCAGTCTCGGTCGGCTGGCTCTGCAGCCAGAAATAACCCGCCGCCGCGCCGCCCACGACGATGATGGCGACAAGGACCAGCAGCACCGAGCGCAACATGTTTCAGGCCTTCCAGCAGGTGAGCCGCCGGAGCGCGCTCGATGCGACGCTACTGCGAAGCTTCGGGTCGACTGTCAAGGCCTCTGCCTGGTAGGTCGGGTCGCAGCTCAGGCGAAAAAGTGCTGTTCCACCAAGCCCTGAACGCGGGCAAAGGCGGCGTTCGCCCCGGCAATTGCCCGCACCTCGGCATCGCCGTCGAGCTCCAGCGCATCGAGGGCGTTCGTGAAGCGCCGCCAGTGCTGCGCGCGCCCTTCGGGCGCGGCCGCCATGTGGCGGGCGCCGAACGTCTCGGAGAGCCCCAGTTGCCCCGCCCATTTGAGCAGGAAGGCGGCACCCAGACTTGACCCCTCGGCGACATAGAGCCACCCCAGTGCTTCGGCTTCGTCCCGGTCGACGGCCGGTGCGGCAGGTGGCGCCGGAATGGCCAGATCGGCGAGATCGGCCGCAATGGCGTCCAGCCGGCTGCGCTCCTGCAGATCCGGCAACACGGCGGCGAGCCCCGCATGGGCATAATGGGGGTCGACCAGCCAGTGAAACTCGTATTGCACGAGCAGAAACTGGCCATAGCGCCCGCGATCGGCAAAGGGTTGGCCGGCCATGATGCGGGCATCTAGCGCACCATGCGCGGCGCGCGTCCCCTGCTTCAGTCGGCTCCACAGGTTTTGGCTCTCAGGCGCTGGCGCCATGCCGTTGGCTTGCCGCCCGGGACGACGGGTGGCGCCGGACGTCAAGATCCGGGTATCTGGCGGGGATAACGAAGTCACACGGCGTGTCCTGGCTGAAGTCCGGCCCAGATAGGGGCGCGTAGCCACTTTGTCCATGGCCGCGCCTCCGGGCAGCCTTGATCAAAGCCCATTGCGGCGCGACGGTGCCATTCAGTTTGCCATATCTGCGCGGCTTCGGCCGCCCGCGCTCAGCGGAAGGCCGGGATCACGTCGCTGCCATAGCCCGCAATGATCTCCTCCTCGTCGCCGGAGTCGAGGTAGATGTTGAACTGCGTTACGCCCGCCGCCTTCAGTTCGTGCAGCTTGGCGATGTGTTCCGCCGGCTCGCCGAGGACGCAGAAGCTCTCCACCACGTCGTCGGTGATGAAGTCGAGATAGGGATTATCGGCTTGCCCGTGCTTGGAATAGTCGTAGCCACGGCGCTTTTCGATGTAGCTCGTGAGACTCTGCGGCACCTGCCCGGAGTCGGAGCCGTATTTTTCGACGATGTCGGCGACATGGTTGCCCACCATGGCCGGGAACCACTTCACCCGCTCGATGGCGCGCTTGCGGTCGCCGAAATAGGCCGGTGCTGCAGCCATGGAGCGGTAATTCGACATGTCGCGGCCCGCGGCCTTGCCGGCCTCGACGCACTGGTCGGTGAACCATTTGCAGAGGCCGGGATCGGCGATTTGCAGCACGACGCCATCGGCGTGCTCACCGGCGGTCTTCAACGCCAGCGGCCCGTAGGCGGCGATCCAGCTCGGCATCTCGTGGCCGACGGCCCAGGGGAACTTCACCGGCGCCGGGATTTCGCCATAGCTCACCTCCTCGCCACGCACCATCGCCTTGGTCTTGTGGATGAACTCGGCTACCCGGGCGAGCGTCGCCGGCTTCTTGCCCATCACCCGCATCGAGGAGTCGCCGCGGCCTACCGCGAGATCGAAACGGCCGCCGCTCTGCTTGGACAGCGAGCCGAAGATCGAGGCCGCCACCGACCAGTCGCGCACGTCCGGGTTGGTGACCAGCGGGCCGAAGCGCATCTCGCGGGTGTGCTCCATGCACATGGCGATCGCGGCATAGCAGTCGCGCCACAGGATGTGGCTGTCGTAGAACCAGCAATAGCTGAACCCGGCATATTCCGCCGCGCGCACCAGATAGCGGGCCCGCTCGGCCTCGATGAACCCTTTGAAGGTGATGCCGAATTCCATGACCCTGTGCTCCGCCCGATTTTTTACCAGCCGATCAAATTCTGTCCGGTCTCACGGCGTTGTCAATCCGCTTTCGGTGTCCGGACGTGCGTCCGCCGCGCGATCGTAGACAATGAGGGGGCCGCCGGTCTCCGGCAGGTCGACGATGCGGGCCGAAATGCCATAGACTGCCTGCAATAAGGCGGGCGTGAGCACTGCCGTTGGTGCGCCCTCGGCCACCACGCGCCCTGCCGCCAGTACCACCAGATGGTCCGAGAAGCGCAGTGCCAGATTGAGGTCGTGCAGCGCCATCACCACCGTCCTGCCGCCCTGCGCCAGTCCGCGCAGCAGCGTCAGGGTGCGCAACTGCCCATCGATGTCGAGATGGCTGGTCGGTTCGTCGAGCAGCAGCAGCCGGGGGGCCTGCGCCAGCGCCCGCGCCATCTGCACGCGCTGCTGCTCGCCGCCCGAGAGGGTTTGGTAGAGCCGGCTGGCCAGCGGGGCGAGGCGGAAGGCCGCGATCGCCGCCGCCACCGCCTGCTCGTCGGCGGCCGTCGCCTGCTGCCAGAGCGACTGGTGCGGCAACCGGCCCAGCGCCACCACATCGGCGACGGTCAGCCGCTCGCTCGTCGTCGCGCTCTGCTCGACATAGGCGACGATGCGCGCGCGCTGGGTCGGCGTCAGCTCGCGAAGTTCGGCATCGCCGAAGCGCATGGAGCCGGCATCGGCTCGATGCAGGCCGATGAGGGTGCCGATCAGGCTCGATTTGCCGGCGCCGTTGGGGCCGATGAGGCCGGTCAGTGCGCCGCCGGGTGCGACGAAACCGACATGGTCGAGCAGTCGCTTGTCGCCGATCGAAAGCGTCAGGCCGCTGACGACGAGATCGCTCATGTGATCCGCCGGTAGCGTAGGAGAATGAGCAGGAAGAGCGGCGCCCCGATGAGGGCCGTGACGATTCCGACCGGTAGCTCGCGCGGATTGAACAGTGTGCGGGCGGCCGTGTCCGTCCACAGCATGAACAGTGCTCCGACCAGCATAGCGGCCGGCAGCAGCAGGCGGTGACGCGACCCCACCACGAGGCGCACCGCGTGCGGCACCACGAGCCCCACGAAGCCGATCGCTCCTCCGATCGCCACCATGATGCCGGTGAGCAGCGCCGTCGCGCCCAGCAGCGTCCAGCGTAGCCGCGCTACATCGATGCCGAGCCCCGTCGCCGCGGCATCGCCGAAAGCGAAGCCGTCGAGGCCGCGTCCCGAAAGCAGGATCACCGGCGCACAGACGAGCAGGCCAAGTCCGACCAGCGCCGCATCGGCCCAAGTGGTGCCCCCCAGCGAGCCCAGCAACCAGCTCAGGATCTCGCGGTAGGAGTCCCCCGTCGCCGTCCAGAAGATCAGCAGGGATGTCGCCGCCGAGGCGAGCGCGGCAATGGCGATGCCGGCGAGGATGGCACGGCTCGGCGTCGCGCCGCCGAGCAGTTGCGCCACGCCCAGCGCCAGCCCGAGCGCCACGAGGCTGCCAAGGAAGGCGCCGAGCGGCATCAGCAGCGCCAGCCCCGTAAGGAGGAAGATCACCGCGCCGAGCGCGGCGCCGGAGCTCAGACCCAGCAGGTAGGGGTCGGCCAGCGGGTTGCGCGTCATCACCTGCATCACCGTCCCGGCAAGGGCGAGGCCCGCCCCGACCCCAAGTGCCGCGAGCACGCGCGGCAGGCGCAACTCCCAAACGATGGCGTCACGCAGGCGCGAGAGCTCCGCGGGAGCACCCAGCCCCAGGTGATGCAGCACGCTCTGGATCACCTCGCCCGGCGCAATATCGGCCGGCCCGAGCGTGATCGCGGCGATCGCGCTCAGCACCACCAGCAGCAGCAGGGCGGCGAACTGCGCCCGATGGGCCAGCTCCCCGCGCGTCATTTGCCCTCGAACTGCAGCTCCTGCAGCTGGGTTGCGAGATCGAGCACGGCCCGCGCATTGCGCACGCCGGCCTCGGAGGCGGGAAAGGGGATCACCAGATAGCGCTGCAGCCGCACGGCATCGAGCTGGCTGGTGATCGGATTCTCTGCGAGCAGCTGCCGCTTCTGGTCTGCCGAATTCCAGGCGGAATCGACGAGCACGATCACGTCGGGATTGGCGTCTACCACAGCTTCCCAGCTGGCCGAGATCCAGCCCTCGGCCGCACCACCGAAGACGTTCTCGAGGCCGATGGCGGACATGATCATCGCGGGGGCATTGGTGCCGGCGCCGACATAGGGGGCCTTGGTCCCGGAGGAATACCACACGGCCCTGAGGCCACGATCGTCCGGCGTCACGCTCTCGAGCAGGGCACGCTGTTCGGCGATCAGCGCCTCGGCGGCCGGTGCGACGTCGAAGATCTGCGCCAGCTCCGTAATGTCGTCGAACAGCCCCTCGAAGCTCAGCGGCGGTGGCACCACCGAGCGGCAGGCGGCCGGCGCGACATAGCTCGCCACCCCGAGTGCGGCGAGGGTGGGGCGCTCACCCGCCGCGTCTCCGGCGAAATTGCTTTCCCAGCCGCCATAGACAAGGTCCGGTTCAGTCTCGAGCACCACTTCCTGCGACGGCACCCGGTCGGCCAGCACGGTAAGGCCTGACCCGGCGAGTGCCAGTTCCGGCGGCAGCGGCCCGTCCTGGAAACCGACGCCGACGATCCGCTCGCCGAGCCCGAGTGCCAGCAGCAATTCCGTCGCCGTCGACTTGATGGTCACGACGCGCTGCGGCGGTGCGGCGAAGGTGACGCTCTGTCCGCAATTATCGATGGTGAGGGGATAGCTCGTCTCCGCCCACGCTGGGCCGGTGAGCAGTGCGGCGGCGGCCGCGGTAAGCAGGGTCTGGCGCAACATCCTAGCTCTCCTTGATGCGCGTACGCGGTCGTTCGGGCTGGGTCGAGCCGAGTTCGGCCTTTGCCGCCTCGTAGCCCAGCCGATAGGCTTCGGCGGAGCCGAAGCGGAACATGTCTTCTTCGAGCGAGCGCACGAGTGTCCGTGCACCTGGCAGATCGAGCCCACCGACCAGCCGCCCGAGCCCCCGCACCACGGCGACCGGCAGCCCTGCGGACTTGCCCTTGACGAGATCGGCGGCGCCGGCGATCTCGTCGGCGAGCACGGCGATCGTTGCATGCAGGTGCCGGCCATTGGCGTCGGTGCCGCCGCGCAGGTCCTCGACCAGTTGCAGCCCCGCCGCCCCGATGGCGACATCGGTCTGTCCCACGCGCCATGGCCGGCCCAGCGTGTCGGTAACGATGATGCCGACCGCGAAACCGAGCCGGTCGCGCAGTGCAGCGCATAGTGTTCGCGCGGACGCGTCCGGGTCCTCGGGCAGGCGCAGCGCATAGCCGTCGGGCACGTTCGACATGTCGATGCCCGCCGCTGCCATGATCAGGCCCTGCCGCGTTTCGACGATGCGGGTGATCCCGCCGGGATGCACGCGCTCGGCCACGACCCGCACCGTATCTTCGGTGATGATCTTCTCACGGTCGGTCGCCGGCACCAGGCGACCCTCCGCCTTGGCGACGATCTTGCTCGCGACCACCAGAATGTCGCCCTCGGCCAGTGCACGCTCCGGAGCCGCTTTGGCATCGGCGGCAATGGCCGCAAGGATCAGCCCGGCAAGGTCGTCGCCCGCCGCCACTTCGGGCAGGCCGGGCACCGACCACAGGGCGAGTCCGCCCGCCATCAGCGTCCCGATGCCGGCAGCGCCCGCAGCCGCGGCAGGATGTGCTCGGCATAGAGCTTGAGGAAGCGGCTCTGGTCCGGGCCCGGGGCGTGGAACACCAGGTGGTCGAAGCCGTAGTCGATATAGGTCTGGATCGCCGCCACGTGCTCGTCCGGATCGCTAGAGACGATCCAACGCTTCGCGACACGCTCGATCGGCAGCGCTGCCGCGAGCCGCTCCATCTCGGCGGGGTCGGCCACCGAGTGCTTTTCTTCCGCCGACAGGGACAGCGCGGCCCAGTGCCGCGTATCCTCGAGTGCCCGTTCGGCATCGAGGTCGAACGAGACCTTCACCTCGATCATCCGCTCGAACGGCCGATCCTGGAACTCGGACTCGCTCCGCCCGACGGCGACATTGGGCAGCAACTCGTCGACATAGAGCGTCGCGCCCTTGCCGGAGGTGCAGATGAAGCCGTCGCCCGCCCGCCCGGCATATTTGGCGTTCAGCGGCCCCGCCGCCGCGATGTAGATCGGCACCGGCTCGCTCGGCCGGTCATAGATGGTGGCGTTGACCGTGCGATAATACTCGCCCTCGAAGCTCACCCGGTCCTCCTGCCAGAGCTGGCGGATCAGCTTCACCGCCTCGCGCAGCCGCGCCGAGCGCTCCTTGAGTTCAGGCCACACCATGCCGGTGGGCGGCACCTCGTTCAGCGATTCCCCGGTGCCGACCCCAAGGATCAGCCGGCCGGGGAACATGGCGCCGAGCGTGCCGAAGGCATGGGCGACGACGGATGGATGCAGCCGGAAGGTGGGCGTCAGCACCGAGGTGCCGAGAATGATGCGCTCGGTACGCGCCAGCACCGCTGCCATCCAGGCCGGGGCGAACGGCGCATGGCCATCGGTGTGCTTCCAGGGCTGGAAGTGATCGCTCACGAACACGGAGTCGAACCCGGCCTGTTCGGCCGCCACCGCATAATCGAGCAATTGCGTGGGCGCGAACTGCTCCGCGGATGCCTTGTAGCCAAATCGCACGATGTTCCCCCTCGCTCGCCGAGATGCGGCTCCGGTCCGCACGCTGCGATATTTGACCAAATGGTCAAAGCCTGTCCAATGAAATCCGCGAGGGGAGCGGGCGATGCTGCTCTCGCACCGCAAGGCGCTCCCGTGAGGGAACCCTGCTGCCGCTTCCGCGTTCACTTGACGGGCTTGTCCTGCCGAAATCTGCGCTTGTCGTCGCCTCTGGGCGGCGTTGGGTCGCTGCGGCCGGGCCATGTCCGCCACCGTCAGGGCCTTACCCGGGCCGAGTGCGCCAAGCCGGAGTGGAAATGGACCCCGCGTCAGCCTTTTCCTTCGACGACAGCTATTGCGGCCCGCCGCCCGATGCAGCCAGCCTGCTGGGACGGTGGAACCTCGATCCGCTGCTCCTCGTCGTCCTCGCCCTAAGTGGCGTCGCCCTGTTCTGGCGCTTGCGGCATGCGGGCGCGTGGCGTCGCGGCGGCTTCATCGCCGGCTGGCTCTGCCTCGTCATCCTCTTCGTGTCGCCGCTTTGCGCCCTCACCGTGGCGTTGCTCTCGGGCCGGGTGACCCACCATGTGCTCCTCACCATGATGGCGGCGCCGCTGCTGGCGCTCGCCATCGGCCGCAGCGTCGCACCTTCCGGCCGGAGCCTGCTGCCGGCACTGGCTGCGGCGACGGCGATGTTCTGGCTCTGGCACCTGCCGCCGCTCTACGCCAATGCCGTCGCCAACCCGCTGGTCTACTGGCTGATGCAGGCGAGTCTGCTTGGCTCCGCGGTCTGGCTGTGGCACGGCCTGCTCTTTGCGCCATCGGCCATGTCGGCGGCCACCACCGCGCTCGGCGCCGCGACGCAGATGGGGCTGCTGGGCGCGCTCCTGGTCTTTGCGCCCGAGCCGCTATACTGGCCACACTTCGCCACCACGGCGGGCTTCGGCCTTACCCCGCTCAGCGATCAGCACCTCGCAGGGTTGGTCATGTGGGTGCCGGCCAATCTGCCCCTTCTCGCCCTTGTCCTGTGGCGGCTGGTGCAACTGCTCAAGGCCGACGACACGGTGGCCGCCCGATGATCCCCGGCATCGTCGTCGCCTGGGTCAAGCTCCTCCATGTCGGCACCATCGGGCTTTGGGCCGCCGGCCTCCTCGCCCTGCCGTTCCTGTTCCGCCAGCGCAACGGCCTCGTGGGCGACGAGCTCCACCGGCTGCATGGCTTCACGCGCATGTTCTACGTCGTGCTGCTCTCGCCGGCCGCCTTCGTCGCCATCGGGTCGGGCACGGTGCTGATCTTCTTCATGCAGACCTATGATGCCTGGTTCATCCTCAAGCTCGCCGCCGTAGCCGTTCTCACCGGCATCCACATCTTTGCCGGGGCGACCATCTTGAAGCTGTTCGAACCCAAGAAGCGCTACCGCTTCTGGCGCGGTCTCGCCGGCACCTCGCTGACCCTCGCCTCGGTGACGGCCATCCTCGTCCTCGTTCTGGGCAAGCCGCAGGTGCTCCTGCCGGAGCTGACGCAGGACTTCTTCGCGCCCGGCGCCCTCTCGCAGCATGTGGGGGAGTTCATTGATCTTGGGAGATGATGAGGCCGATGCCGTGATCGAACACCAGCTTGCCGCCATGCCAGCCCGCAAAGCCCGTCGCCATGCTGGCGAGCACGGAAAGCGCGAGGCCATGCGGCAGCACCAGTTCGGGGAAGTAGATGCGAAGGCCCGCATTGGTGCCGGCCATCGCCAGCAGCACCATCGCGGCGACGGCGTGGTTCCAGCTCGCAACACGCACCCGGATGCCGGGCACGGCGAGCAGCTCGAGCGTGCCCACGATGGCCGCCAGGACGCCGAACACGAAGGCCGCGCCCGCCGACCACATGCCGACCTCGAGCCAGAAGCTCTCGCCGGTCCACCAGTAGAGAATGTCGACGCCGAGCGTCGAGATCACGAAGGCGATGGGGAAATGCACCATCATGGCATGGATCGGGTGACCGGCCACTGCAATGGCGGAGGCAACGTCCTTTTCCGCCACCGCGCGGATGTGTGGGTTGGGATGATTGCTCCGCGCTTCGGAGGGGCTTTCCTCCTGCTGCATTTCCTGCTGCTCGGTCTGGGACGGCGTAGTGCTCACGTGCTGGTTCCCCGTTGGTCGACGCGGCTGCGCCGCGTCGTTGCCTTAGCAACGCCTCTGGCGCTCGCAGGTTGCGCCGGTCCGCTTTCGACGCTCGATCCGGCCGGTCCCCGCGCCGCCAACCTCAGCCTGCTGTGGTGGGTGATGCTGTGGGGGGCGCTGGCGCTGTTCGTCATCGTGATCGTGCTGTTCGCCCTGGTCTATCTCCGCCCCGCGCTACTCGCGCGCCTCACCCCGATGCAGTGGATCGTGGGTGGTGGGCTCGTCCTGCCCGTCCCGGTGCTCGTCGTCCTCACCGGCACTGCGCTGGTCCTCGGAGAGCAGCTCCTGCCGCATGGCGACCAGCCCGTTCGCGTCGCGGTCAATGGCGAGCGCTGGCAGTGGCGCGTCTCCTACCCCGAAGCGCCCGATGCCGGGGTGCACTATAACGTGCTGCACATGCCGGCCGGGCAGCCGGTCGATTTCGTCGTCACCGCCTCCGACGTCATCCACGGCTTCTGGATCCCTCGGCTCGGCGGCAAGATCGACGCCATCCCCGGCCACACCAACGTCATTCGCCTCGAGGCGGACCGTCCGGGCACCTATTGGGGCGTCTGCGCGGAGTATTGCGGGGAAGGGCACGACACCATGTGGCTGAGGGTGGAGGCGCATCCCGCCGAGACTTTCGCGGGCTTCATCAGCGGCGATATCCGCTTCGAAGATTTGCCGGCCATGGTGCCGGGCACCGTGCCGGCCGAAGAGAGGGACGCGCCATGACCGAGCAGCAGAGGCTCTCGCCCATCGCGCTCCACCGCCAGCTCACCGCCATCTGGCGGACCCCGCCGGGCATCGGCCGGCTGTCGAGCGTCAACCACACCATCCTGGGCAAACGCTTCATGGGCGTGGCCCTCGCCTTCTTCGCGCTGGGCGGCCTGCTGTCCATGCTGATCCGGGCCCAGCTCGCCACGCCGCACAGCGCCTTCATCGGCCCCGAACTCTACAACCAGATCTTCACCATGCACGGCACGGTGATGATGTTCCTGTTCGCCATCCCGATGCTGGAAGGCTTCGCCATCTACATGCTGCCCAAGCTGCTGGGCGCACGCGATCTCGCCTTCCCGCGGCTCACCGCCTATGGCTTCTGGTGTTATGTGTTCGGCGGCACCATTCTGCTCGTCGCGCTCGTCGTCGGCGTCGCGCCCGATAGCGGCTGGTTCATGTATACCCCGCTCTCATCGCGGCCCTACACGCCGGGCATCAATGCCGATGTCTGGCTGCTGGGCATCACCTTCGTCGAAATCTCCGCCGTCACCGCCGCCATCGAGATCTTCGTCACCATCCTGAAGATGCGGGCTCCCGGCATGTCGCTCGGGCGGATGCCGCTTTTTGCCTGGTACATGCTGGTCACCGCCGGCATGATGATCCTCGGCTTTCCGCCGCTGATCCTCGGCTCGATCCTGCTTGAAATGGAGCGGGCGTTCGACCTGCCCTATTTCGATCCCACGCGCGGCGGTGATCCGCTGCTGTGGCAGCACCTGTTCTGGCTGTTCGGCCATCCCGAGGTCTACATCATCTTCCTGCCGGCGGCCGGCGCGCTCTCCACCATCATCCCGGTCTTTGCGCAGCGCACCATCATCGGCTACCGCGCCATCATCGCGGCCATCGTCGCCCTCGCCTTTCTCAGCTTCGGGCTCTGGGTGCACCACATGTTCACGGTGGGCATCCCGCATCTGGCACTGGCGTTCTTTTCGGCCGCCAGCGCCATCGTCGCCATACCCACGGCGGTGCAGATCTTCGCCTGGCTTGGCACCCTTTCCCTCGGCCGTCCGCGCTGGGACGTGCCGATGCTCTACGTCTTCGGCTTCTTCGTGATCTTCGTGCTTGGCGGCCTCACGGGCGTGATGCTCGCCATGGTGCCGTTCAACACGCAGGCGCACGACACGCATTTCGTCGTGGCGCACCTGCACTATGTGCTGGTGGGCGGCTTCGTGTTTCCCATGCTGGCGGGGCTCTACTACTGGCTGCCGCAGCTGACCGGCCGGCTCTCGGTCTACCGGCTGTCCGTTCCTGCTTTCTGGCTGATCTTCATCGGCTTCAACCTCACTTTCTTCATGATGCACATCACGGGGCTGATGGGCATGCCCCGGCGCATCTCGACCTATCCCTCGAACTGGGGCTGGGACTGGTTGAACCTCCTCTCCTCGGTCGGCGGCTTCATTCTCACCGCCGGCTTCACGCTGGTGCTGGCCGACCTCATCCTGCACTGGCGCTTCGGCAAGCGGTTCCGGCGCGATCCGTGGCGGGCGCAGACGCTGGAATGGGCCATGCCCACCCCGCCAACCGACTACAACTTCGCCTCCATCCCGCATGTCGAGGGGCGGGGCGACGAGATCGAGCCCGGCAAGGTCGGGCCGCAGCTCGCCCGCGGCGAGGGGTATCTCGGCTTTGCCCGTGCGGATCGACAGGAAACGCTGGCCGTCGACATGCACACCGGCAAGGTGGAGCACGTGGTCATCCTGCCGCAGCGCAGCTATCTGCCCATCCTCACCGCGCTCGGCACCGGCAGCTTTTTCATGTGCCTGCTCTTCCGGCAATACTGGCTGGCGCCCTTCGCGGTGCTGCTGATGGCGGGGCTGTTCCTGCTCTGGCCGCGTGCGCTCGGGCAGAAGCAGGACACCGGGCCCATCGATATCGGTCGGGGAAAGGCGGCGCCGCTCGATGTGGAAGTGCGCGGCAACCTCACCGTTCTCGCCAACCTCACGGCGCTCGTCACCAACAGCACGCTGTTCGCTTCGCTGCTGTTCGGGGGGCTGTTCCTGCTCGTCGTCGCCGCGAATTGGGAGGCGGCGCCTTCCGTGCCGCTGCCGCTCCTCGCCATGGCGTTTGCCGTTGGTGCCATGCTGGTCGGCGCCGCCGCGGCCTTCATGGGGCGCAGCGTCAACCGCAAGGGCCACTCGGCTCGCAACTGGCTGCTGCTTTCGGCGGTGGCGCAGCTTGCCGCGGCGCTGGGGTTCCTCGCGCTCATCATCGGGCTCGGAGATGCAACGAGCCATGCCCGGCTCGCCATCGTCCTTGCGCTTTACGCCTATGCCGGGGTGCACGGCTTCGTCGCCTTCCTGATCAGCGGCCACGCCGCCTGGCGGGTGATCAGCGGCTATGTGTCGGCGCGGCGCGAGACCGATTGCCTCCTCGCCCTGTTCTGGAACCTCTACGCCGTCGCGACAGCGATCACCGGCATGGGCCTCGTCGTGCTGCTGGCCCTCGCGGGAGGTGCGTCATGACCAGGGGACAGCGCCTCTCGCTCATCTTGCTTGCCACCGGCTTCGTCATCTGGTCGATCGGCTTCGTGCTGCTCTACGCGCTGCAGGCCCTGGGCTGCGCCTTCGGCTGGGAACAGCACCGGCTCATACTCATCGTCGCCTACGCCCTTGTTCTTGCGGCGCTCCTGCCTTTCGCCCTCCGGCTGCCTGCCGCGGCACGGGATGAGGGCGGCAACGTGGCGGTTGCCGCGCTCTGGGCCAACCGCGCCGCCTTCGTCTCCGGCGTTCTGGTCTACCTTCCCGTGCTCTTCGCCACGCCCTGTATCTGAAATCGCCCGCTTTTCGCCGGCTCTCGGGCACATGCGAGGGAACGGTGTGCGTCGCGCATCATTGATCGGACACAAGACGCCTTCGCGGCGTCCCCTGTAACCGATGAAGGAGGATGCCATGACTGCACCGGATTATCCCGTCCAGTCGCCGGGCAGCGCCGATCTGGAAGATCGCGTGCGCCATGACGCCGATCAGATCGCCGAGACCGCCCGCCGGGACCTGCACGACGCCACCGACGAGGTGAAGAAGCAGGCTGCCGCGCTGGGTGACGAAGTGCGCCATCAGGCGCGCAACGCCGCCGAAAGCGCGCGTAACATAGCCGAGGAGCAGAAGGAACTGCTGGTCGAACAGGTCAGCGGCGTTTCGCACGCGCTCGGCAAGGCGGCAGACGAGTTGGAAGAGGAAGGCCAGAGCGGCGCGGGTCTTGCGCGTGTCATCGCCGACAGCGCGGAGCGCCTCACCTCGACGCTCCGCGACAATGATCTCGACGGCATGCTCGAAAAGGCGCAGTCCTTCGGTCGCAGGCAGCCGGTCGCCTTCATGGGTGCTGCGATGCTGCTCGGCTTCGCCGCCAGCCGCTTCGTAGGCGCGAGCGCGGCGCGCGTCTCGTCCCGCGAGGCGTCCGCCGGCAGTCTCGACAGCACCCGCTCCAGCTCATCCATCGGCAGCACACCTGCCGTTCCGGCGGCACCGGCGACCTCGGCGACCCCTTCGAGCAGCTCCGCCGTGACCCGCACCGAGGGAGGCAATGATGCCGGATACTGAACACCGGACTTTGCCGGACCTGATCAGCGGCCTCGCCAATGACGTCACCGGGCTGTTCCGCAAGGAAATCCAGCTCGCCAAGACCGAGGCGGGCGAAAAGCTCGAGCAGGTCATGGCCGCCAGCAAGGGCCTCGCCATCGGCGGCGTCCTCGCCATCGGTGCGGTCGGCGTGGCACTCGGCGCGCTCGTCACGGGCGTCAGCTGGCTGCTGATCGCCATGGGCCTCAGCGAACCTGCAGCTGGCTTCATCGCCGCCGTGGTCGTCGCCCTCGGTATCGGTTTCATCGCGTGGGGCATGATCTCGGCCAGCCTCAAGGCCTGGAAGAGCAATTCCCTCGCCCTCAAACGCACCACTCATTCCCTCGAGCGCGATGCCGAGGTCGTCAAGGAGAGCTTCTGATGGACAGCAACAGCAAGAGTTCTGCACAGCTGGAGCGTGAGGTCGAGGCCCAGCGCCAGCGCATAGAGGGCCGCATCGGCGAGATTCGCGAGCGGCTCACCCCGGGTCAGCTCGTGGACGAACTCCTGAGCTACACCGGCAATAATGGCAAGGCGTTCGCCAGCAATCTCGGCCAGACCGTCGCCAACAATCCGCTGCCGACGGCTCTTCTCGGCGTCAGCCTGGTCTGGCTGATGACGGGGCAGGGCCCAAAGCTCACGGCTCAGCACCACGCTCTGCGCGAGCCGCGGACGGAGTATCCCTACGCCACGGTGTCGGGCGGACTGCGGCGCGTCGGTCATGGGGCCGACGACAGCGGCCGCTGGCACAGCGAGTTCGAGGACAGCACCGGCCGTCGGTTCAAGGCCGAGGCCAATGAACTCGGGCACCGGGCCGGTGAATTCGTCGACGACGCCGGCCGCAAGTTCGGCGGCTTCATCGACGACGCCGGGCACCGTGTACAGGACTTCCGCGACGAGGCGGGCAACCGTCTCGACGAGGCGATGGGCTGGGCGTCGCACGCCTTGCATGACGCCAAGGAGAGTATCGCCAAGACGCTCGACAAGGTGTCGGACGGTGCGCACCATTTAGGCGATGGTGCCCAGCACCAACTCGAAAAGACCAATCGCATGGTGCAGGATCTGTTCGAGCGGCAACCGCTGGTCGCCGGTGCGCTCGCCTTTGCGGCGGGTGCCGCGCTCGGTGCCACGCTCCCGCACACCGAGCAAGAAGACCGCGCAGTGGGCAAGCTGGCCGACAAGGTCAAGCACAAGGCGGCGGAGACCGCTTCTGAAGTCTATGCGGACGGCAAGGCGCGCGCCGCCGAAGTGTACGAAGAAGGCAAGGAACGCGTGGCCGGCCTCTATGACGAGACCAGCCGGCAGGCGTCGGACGCGGTCGAGAAGTCGCCGCTGCACTGACGCCTGTCCGCAGCATGCCGTTCTGCTGCGGCAGGCAGGTCGGCCGCCTTCCCACCGGGAGGCGGCCGATTCTGCGACATGATGGCCCGCATTCGTGATTCCACCTGTTCGGTCCCGCCGTGCTAACGCCGGGCGACAAGAGCGGGAGGACGGCATGTCGGGAACGGTACTGATCTATGGCGGCACGGGTGGCATCGGCGCGGCGACCGCCCGGGCGCTGAAGGCCGAGGGCTATCGGCTGCACCTGGTCGCCCGCGACGGTGCCCGGCTCGCCGCACTCGCTGCCGAACTCGAGGCCGGCCATACCGTCGCCGACGTCACCGCGCCAGAGAGTTTCCAGCAGGTCGTAGCCGAGGTCGGTTCGGTCCTCGCCGGATTGGTCTATGCGGTGGGCAGCATCCGGCTGAAGCCACTGGCGCGGCTCGGCCTTGCCGATTTCGAAGCGGATTTCCGACTCAACGCTGCCGGTGCGGCCCTCGCCGTGCAGGCGGCGCTGCCGGCCCTCAAGGCCCATGAGGGCACCGCCTCCGTCGTGCTGTTTTCCAGCATCGCCGTGCAGCAGGGCTTTGCCGCCCACGCTTCGGTGGCGATGGCCAAGGGGGCCGTCGAGGGGCTCACCCGGGCGCTCGCCGCCGAACTCGCGCCCCGCATCCGCGTCAATGCCATCGCCCCCTCGCTCACCCGCACCCCGCTGGCCCGCAGCCTCACCGACAATACACAGATGGCCGACGCGATCGCGCAGATGCACGCGCTCGGCCGCCTCGGCGAGCCTCAGGACATCGCCAACCTCGCCGCCTTCCTCGTCGGCGACAAGAGCAGCTGGATCACCGGCCAGGTCATGGGCGTCGACGGCGGCCGCTCCAGTCTCCGCACCAAGGGCTGAGGGCCTTGCGCAACAGTGACCCCGGCGCACGGGGCGTGACTGTGTCCTCAGGAGGCACTGGGCCCCAGCCACCAGCCACTCTTACTTGAGCTCCAGTTCCAGCACTGGCAGCGTCACCCCGGGCCGTGCGACTGGCAGTTCCAGCGTCAGCGTCTCGGGGTCCACCGGCACCTGCATGGTGTCGTTGGGGTTGGGCGGCTGAGGAACGAGGATGCGTAGTTCGCTGCCGTCGCAGAGCAGCCGGGCCGCCTTGACCTGCCCGCCCAGCCCGGCGATGTGCAGATGCCGATAGGGCCAGGCGAACACATGCACATAGATGCGGTCGCCCGCCCGCGTCAGTCGAACATCCTGCGAGGCCGGCAGGTCGGCGGCCGTCGCGCCGTGGATGGCGCGGCCATGCCGCTTCATCCAGTCGGCATAGACCTCGAGGCTGGCCTTGGCGCGGGCGTCCAGCGTGCCGCGGGCATCCGGGCCGACATTCATCAACAGATTGCCGCCTTTGGACACCGTGTCGGCCAGGAGGTTCACCAGCTGCTCGGGCGACTTCCAGCTCGTCTCGTCGCGGTGGTAGCCCCAGGAGCCCGAAAAGGTATGGCAAGCCTCCCACACGGCACGACGCCCCGCCACCATTAGCCATTCGTGCGGCATGAACTGCTCGGGCGTGACGATGTCGGGGGTCATGTCGGGCAGGTCGAGCCGGTTGTTGATGATGATCCCTGGCCGGAGCCGGCGCGCCAAAGCCACCAATTCCGTGCTGCCCCAGTCCGCCTGACCCTTGCCGGCCAGGCGCGCATCCGACAGATGCGGGTAGGAGAAATCGAACCAGATGATGTCGATCTCGCCATAGCCTGTCAGCAGCTCGGTCACCTGCGCGCGCATGTAGGCGCGATAGGCCGCCATGTCGCGGGTCTGGTTCAGAGTCACCGCGTCCGGGTGGTTGCGCAGCGGATGATGGAGGTCGATGGTGAAGTCGGGATGTGACCAGTCGAGCAGCGAGTAGTACAACCCCACCCGCAGCCCCTCGGCACGGAAGGCGGCGAGGATTTCGGCCAGCGCATCGCGGCCGAACGGGGTGTTGGTCGCTTTGAACTCGGTGTGGGCGCTGTCCCACAGGCAGAAGCCTTCATGGTGCTTGGCCGTCACCACCACGTAGCGCATGCCGGCTTCCCGGGCCCGCCGGGCCCAGTCGCCCGGATCGAACAGGTCGGGGTCGAAGCGCTCGAAATAGCGCGCTCGATAGTCCTCTGGCGCGATTTCCTCGCGCTTCATCACCCATTCGTGCCTGGCCGCGATGGCATACAGGCCCCAATGGATGAACATGCCGAAGCGGGCGGCGGTGAACCAGGCCAGATCGGCTGCGGCAGCTTGTGTCATGGCCTTGGATCCAGCAGGTCGCGTAGCCCGTCGCCGAGCATGTTGAAGCCCAGAACCATCACCATCACCGCCAGTCCGGGAAACAGCGACAGGTAGACGTTGACGCCGATGAACATGCGGCCCTCGCTCATCATCGCGCCCCATTCGGGGATCGGCGGTTGCGCCCCGAGGCCGAGAAACGAAAGGCTGGCGGCCGACAGCACCACCGTGCCTGCAGTCAGCGTCGATTGCACGATGATGGGCGCCATGGCGTTGCGCAGCATGTGGTCGAACATCACGCGGAAGCGCCCTGCGCCGAGCGCGACAGCCGCCTCGACATATTCCATCTGCTTCAGCCCCAGGGCCATGTTGCGCATCAGCCGCGCATAGACGGGTATGGAAAAGATCGCCACTGCGATCAACAGGTTGATGAGGCTGGGGCCAAGGATCGAGACGATAAGGATGGCGAGGATCACGGCGGGAAACGCGAACAGGATGTCCATCGTCCACATGATGGCGCCGTCGATTCGCCCGCCCAGCGTCCCGGAGATGAGCCCCAGCGGCACACCTACGATCACGGCCAGCCCAACGCCCACCAGCACTTCCAGCAATGAGATCTGTGCCCCCCACAGTACGCGCGACAGCGTATCGCGGCCGAACTGGTCGGTGCCGAACGGATGCTCCCAGGCGGGCGGCTTCAGCGCATTGCCGAGGTCTTGCGCGTAGGGGTTGGCAGGGCTGATCACCGGCGCGAAGATGGCGGCGAGGATGATCAGGGCGACCAGCAGGCCGCCTAGTGTGAGGCTCGGCCGCCGCAGCAGCCAACGCAGCGTCCGCCCGAAACGGCCGCCGGCGGTCGGGCGTGCGGCAGGCGCGATGAGGCTTGGTTCCGGCGTCCCCATCAGCCCATCCTCACGCGCGGATTGACGACACTGATCAAGAGGTCGGCCATAAGGTTGACAACAACCACCAGCGCAACCGCCAGCAGCGTCACGCCTTGGATCACCGGATAGTCGCGAAAGCGCACCGCATCGACCAGCAGCCGTCCGATGCCGGGCCAGGCGAACACGGTCTCGGCAACCACGGCGCCCGAGACCACGGCGCCGAAATTCAGCCCGATGATGGTGATGATCGGGATCATCGCGTTACGCAGTGCATGCTTGCGATAGACCGTCGCCTCGTCGAGCCCCTTGGCGCGGGCGGTGCGGATGTAATCCTGCCCCAGCACCTCCACCATCGAGGAACGCGTCATGCGTGCGATGATCGCGGCCGGCAGCAATGCTAGCGTGAGGCTCGGCAGCACGTAGTGGGCCCAGGTGCCGGTGCCCATCAGCGGCAGCCACCTCAGTTGCACGGCGAAGAAGTTCATCGCCATCAACGCCAGCCAGAAATTGGCCAGCGACGCGGCGAGGATAGCGACGATCATCACGATCTGGTCCGGCCAGCGGCCCCGATGCACCGCCGCCACGACGCCTGCGCCGACCCCGATCACCACCGCGAAGGCATAGCTCACCAGCGCCAGCATCAGCGTGTTGGGGAAGCGGTCCGCGATTTCCTTGGTCACCGGAATCTTCGAGCGTAGCGACAGCCCGAGATCGCCCTGCAGGGCGTTGAGGATGAAGTAGCCATACTGCACCAGCACTGGCTGATCGAGCCCGAGGCGCCGGCGCACCCCCTCCAGCGCTGCTTCGGTCGCATCGGGGCCGGCCATCAGCCGGGCCGGGTCGCCGGGCAGGGCGCGCACGGCGATGAAGACGATGAAGGATACGCCGATCAGGATCAGCGGCAGCGCGATCAGCTTGCGCAGGAGGTAGGCTTTCACGAACTCACCGCATTCCGGGCCTGTTGGGTGAACGAAGGTCGGCGCGGCGACCAGGGCCGCCGCGCCGTGGGTTCAAGGTTATTCCTTGCTCACGCCCTTGGCGACCATCAGGCCACCGGGGCGTACCCAGATGCCGTCGATGCCGGTACGGGTCGCGAAGAGATCCACCGGCTTGTAGAGCAGCACATGCGGCGCATCGGTGTTGATGATGTTCTGCGCCTCCAGATAAAGCTCCATGCGACGGGCCTCGTCACCGATCGAGGCGGCTTCGTCGAGGATCGCGTCCAGGGCCGGGTTCGAGTAGAAGCCGGCATTGGCGTCTGTCGGCGAAAAGCTGTCGGTGTGATAGAGCGCGCGCAACTGCACGTCGGCATCGAGCGTCGCCGATGAGAACGAGGCAATGATCAGATTGGCGTTCGCCTCGGCTTTCTCCTCGGGCCCCCCGAACGTCACGTCAGACATCACGCCGGTCTCGAGCCGGGTGATGTTGAGCGTGATGCCGGCATCGGCCCACATTGCCTGCAGCGCCTGCGCCACCGGCGCTTCCTGTTCCTGCACGTAAATCTGCACCTCGATGCCATCCGGATAGCCCGCCTCGGTCAGCAGTTCCTTGGCCTTCTCGATGTCGAAGCTGTAGGGACGCAGCGTGTCATCGTAGCCGAACACCGCTTCGCCGAGCGGCGAGTTGGCTGGCGAGCCGAAGCCGAACATCAGGGCGCCGACCAGTGCCTCCCGATCGGTGGCGTAGTTCAGCGCCTGGCGCACGCGCACGTCGTCGAAGGGCGGCATTGTCGTTGTCAGTGCGGCCCAGAACACGCGGCTCGACTTGGACTGGTGCAGCTCGATCCCCGGATCGGCGTCCATCTGCTGGGCGAAGATCGGCGAGGGCGCGTTGACCACGTCCGCTTCTCCGGACATCAGCGCCATGCTGCCCACCGACGGCTCGGCTGACCAGATCCACTTGATCGCGTCGACCTTTGCCGGCTCGCCCCAGTAGCCCTCATAGGCTTCCTGCATGACATATTCGCCGGTCCGCCACTCGGCGAACTGGAACGGGCCGGTGCCCGAGCCCTGCGTGTCCAGCGTTGCCTGCACGTCCGGATTGGGGTTGACGATGCCGGCGTGCATGATGGCGACGAGGCTGGGGAAGGCCGGGTAGACCATCTTGAGCTTGAAATCGACGGTGAAGGGATCGACGATCACCACCTCGTCGATCACCGGGCGGAAGCGGCCGCCGCTGCCCAGTCCCAACTGCTCGTCGAGCAGGCGGTCGAAGGTGAACTTCACGGCCGTCGCATCGAACGGGGTGCCGTCGTGGAAAGTGACACCCTCGCGCAGTTTGAAGGTCCAGGTCAGCCCGTCCTCCGAGCTGCTCCATTCGGTGGCGAGCCCGGGCACGCGCTGCAAATTCTCGTCGAGCGCGACGAGGTTCTCGTACATTGTGGCCAGCACGCTCATGTTGTAGGTGCCGCCCATATTGCCGGGTTCGAGGCTTTCCGGCGGCTCGCCCTGCATGATCGTCACGGTCTGTGCCCACGCGGGCGCGCTGAGCGCGGTCGCTGCGAGCAGCAGCGCCGTTGCCAGAATTGTCCTGCCTCCGAAGAGACGTCCCTTGCTCATCACTTCTCTCCATCCATCTTGGTTCATGTAGCGCTCCAAGGAGCGCGAATTTGGCTTCCAAGCCGACCAAACTGACTTGATTTAATTCATCGGCTAAACTAACTGTCAAGTCATCATCGCAATGAGGCCTGCTGCATGTACTCGCCCTCCCATCGCGCCATCGTGGAAGCGATCAGCACGTCGGGACCTCTGACCCGTACGGAGCTGGCGGCGTTGACCGGATTCTCCAAGGCCTCGGTCACCAACCTGGCCCGCGACCTGATCGAGATCGGGCTGCTGCTGGAGGCGGATACCGTTTATGGCCAGGGCCGGCCTTCGGTGCAGCTGGCGCTCGACAGGCGCGGCGGCTACCTCGTCGGCCTCACGCTCGCGCACCGACCCGGCTCGGTCCTGGTGCTCACGGATCTCCATGGCAATGTGCAGGCCTCGCGAGACTTCGCCTGGTCGCGCGATCCCGAGGAAGTCGGCGGGCTGATCGCGGAAATGCTGCCCTCGCTCTGCGCCGAGGCTGGCGTCAATGCGCAGCGCGTCGTTGGTATTGGCGTTGCCGTGCCTGGCTTCGTTGACCAGCACCAGCAGATGGTCCTACAGTCCAGCTTCATGGGGTGGCAGGATCTGCCGGCCGCCGCCGCCATCGAGGCGCGCACAGGCATCGCCACCTATGTCGAGAACGACGCCAATGCCGTCGCCGTCGGTGAAAAGCTGTTCGGGCGGGCGCGTGAGAGTCGCAATTTCGCGTTGGTGTCGCTGGGCATCGGCATCGGCTGCGCGCATTTCGTCGACGGGCGGCTGCATCGCGGCCATTCGGGCGGCGCGGGCGAGATCGCGCATGCCACCATCGACCCCCAGGGCGTACCTTGCCGTTGTGGCAAGCGCGGTTGCCTGACCACCATCGCCTCGGTCCGCGCCATCGTCAGCGCGGCGACCCAGGCCGGCCTCACCGCTGAGACGCTCGACGATGTCGAGGCGTTGGCCGAGCGCGGCGAGGAACGGGCCATCGAGATCATCCACAAGGCCGGCAGCGCGCTTGGACTGTCCATCTCGCATGTGGTGCAGATGAACAATCCGGAGCTGGTGCTCGTGGTCCTGCTCGACGGGGCGCTGGACGGGCTGATGCACCGGGTCGTCAAGCAGACGATCGATGCCTGCGTTATGCCGCGTTTCGCCCGGCACACCGAGATCCAGTTCGAAAAGGTCTCTACCGAGTTCTGGGCCCGTGGTGCGGCGGCCGTGGCCGCCGAGCGCTTCTTGCTCAATCCGGTGCAGCCCACTCCCCAGACTTCCCTTCAGGACCACAAGGCGATCTGATGCGCATTGCCGTCGGCGGCTTCCATATCGAGGCCAGCAACTACAACCCTACGCTCAGCCACGCCGAGGATTTCCGCATCCTGCGCGGGCCGCAACTGCTGGCGGCACCGGCATTCCGCTTCCTGTCCGAACTGGATGCCGAGTTCCTGCCCACCTTCTATGCCCGCGCCGTGCCAGGGGCCCCGATGGCCCGGGACACCTATGACCGCTTCAAGTCGGAACTGATCGAGCGCCTCCTGGCCCATGGCAAGGTCGATGGTGTCTATCTCGCCCTGCATGGGGCTGCCTTCGTCCAGGGGATGGAGGATGCCGAGGCCGACTTTCTCGCCGACATCCGTGCCGCCATCGGGCAGGAGGTTCCCATCAGCGTCTCCTATGACCTGCATGGCAATGTCTCGCAGGCGGTGATCGACACCATCGACATGTTTTCGGCCTATCGCACCGCCCCGCATATCGATGTCGAGGCGGCACAGCGTCGGGCCGTGCAACTGCTCATGCGCAGCCTCGCCACAGGCGAGAGGCCGGCGCTGTGCTGGGTGCCGATCCCGGTGGTGCTTCCCGGTGAGCGGACCGCCACCACCGACGAGCCTGCCAGGAGTCTTTACGCCCGGCTCGGTCCCATCGAGTCCGCCCATCCGGGTATCTGGGACGCGGCGCTGATGGTGGGCTATATCTGGGTCGACGAACCGCGCGTCACGGCCGCGGCCATCATGACGGGCACCGACCGCGACGCCATGGCCGCCGCCGCAACCGAGCTGGCCGAGGCCTATTGGAAGGCCCGGGACGGCTTCGTGTTCGGCTCACGCACCGGCAGCATCGCCGAGACGCTGGACTGGGCGCTCAGCAGCGAGACCGGCCCGGTGGTCCTCGCCGATTCTGGGGACAATCCGACCGCCGGCGGTGCCGGGGACCGGGCCGAATTGCTCGAAGCCCTGCTCGCCCGGTGCCCGGAAGGGGTCCAGTTCGTCGGCATTGCCGACCGTCCGGCAACCGAGGCCGCGCATGCCGCAGGACTAGGGGCGCGGGCCAGCTTCAGCATCGGCGCCAGCATCGATCGAGCGGGCAGCAGCCCCATCACCATTGAGGCCACGGTGCGCCACCTCGTCGATGCCGAAGACCCGGCCGAGCGCGAGGCGGTGCTCGAGGTGGGGGGCGTCGCCATCGTCGTCAGCGCCAGACGGCGACCCTATCACGGCTTCGACGATTTTGCCCGCCTCGGGCTCGACCCGCGCGAGGCGCGCCTCGTCGTCGTCAAGTCCGGCTATCTGTCGCCGGACCTCGCGGGCATCGCCAATCCCTCGCTGATGGCGCTGTCCCCCGGCATCGTCGACCAGTTCGTCGAGCGGCTGCCGCGCCAGCGCACCAGCCGACCGCTTTATCCACTCGACAAGGCTTTCACTTACGCGCCCAAGCTGTTCTGGTCGGCCCGCAGCACAAGGTGAAAGCGACTATGACATATCCGTTCAAGATCGAAATCTGCGTTGAAAACACCGACGGCCTCGTGGCCGCCCAGCGGGCGGGGGCCGACCGCGTCGAGCTGTGCGCTTCGCTGCTCGAAGGCGGGCTGACGCCGAGCTGGGGCATGATTCTCGAGGCCAAGCGCCTTGCGACCATTCCCTTCCACGTCATCGTGCGGCCGCGTGGCGGCGATTTCCTCTATTCCGACATCGAGTTCGCGGCGATGCTGGCCGATGTGGCGGCCTTGCGCGAACTGGGGGTAGCGGGGGTGGTCATCGGGTGCCTCACGCCCGATGGACGCATCGACGAGGCCCGCACGCGCGCCCTCGTCGCGGCCGCCAAACCCATGTCGGTCACGTTTCATCGCGCCTTCGACATGGCGCTGGATTATCGTGAGGCCGTTGAGGCGCTGGTGCGCTGCGGCGTGGACCGCATCCTCACGAGCGGTCAGCGCGACACGGTGGAGGAGGGTGTCGATATCCTCGTCGACACCGTCGCCATCGCCGATGGCCGGGTCTGCATCATGGCCTGTGGCGGCCTCGATGCCGGCAACATCGCCGATATGCGCCGCGCCGTACGCCCGCACGAGATGCACTTCGCCGCCGGGCGCGCCGAGCCGAGCGGCATGGTCTATCGCAATCCGCGGGTCGGGATGGGCGGCACGGCGCTCGACCGCGAATACACCAATGTGGTGACCGACGAAGCGGCGGTCCGCGCGGCGATCGCCGCAGCGAGGGCGGCCCTGTGAGCCAGCTGCCGGCATTGCGCTGGGGTCTGGTGGGCGCCGCGCGCATCACCCGCTCGGCGCTGCTGCCGGCGCTGCGGGCCGCTGGCCAGCAGGTCATGGCCGTGGCCGCGCGCGATCCGGCACGGGCGGCGGCCTTCGCGGCCGAGTTCGGTCTCGACGCGCATGCCGACTATGGCGATCTCCTCGCCGACCCGCGCATCGATGCCGTCTACATCGCGCTCACCAACGACCGTCACTGCGATTGGGCGGTGGCCGCGCTCACTGCCGGCAAGCATGTGCTGTGTGAAAAGCCGCTGGCGCTTGATGCCGGGCAGGTCGCCGTCATGCGTGCGGCCGAAGCTGGTTCCGGCAAGGTGCTGATGGAAGCCTTCTGCCACCTCTTCCACCCCCGCTTTGCCGATATCGTCGCCGCTGTCCGCTCCGGTGCCATCGGTGCGGTGAACAGCCTGGAAGTGAGCTTCACCAATCCGCTCGCCGACCCGGACGATTTCCGCTGGCAGCGGGCGCTGGGCGGCGGCGCGGCGCTCGATCTGCTCGGCTATTGCACCACGCTTGCCACCGGCATCATCGGTCGCGCGCCGCAAACGGTCGCGGCCCGGCAGGTGCTGCGCGGAGAGGTCGACCTGTCCATCGCGGCGGTCCTGGATTTCGGCGATGCGCTCGCCAGCCTGCAGGCGAGCTTCGCCGGCGCCCGCCAGCAGCGCCTCGCGGTGATCGGAGCCGAGGGCCTGCTGGACATCGCGCATCCGATCGGCAATCGCCAGCGCGAAGTCACATTCGCCGTAGCCGGCGCGACGCGTACCTACCCCCCGGTCGATCCCTACCGGCTCATGGTGGAGGATTTCGTGCGTGGCGCTGCCGGGTTGGGCCCGCTCGCCTTTCCCAGTGCTGCCTCGTTGGCAGCGGCTGAACTGCTGGATCGCATTCGCCATGCGGCCGATCGGAGGGAGGCGGCATGACAGTGCTGGACGAAGATGTGGTGCTGTCGGTCCGCGACCTCAGGACCTGGTTCGATACCGAGCGAGGCATGGTCAAGTCCGTCGACGGCGTCAGCTTCGATGTCAGGCGCGGGGAAACCGTTGCCGTGGTCGGCGAGTCCGGTTCCGGCAAGAGCGTCACCTCGCTCTCGGTGATGCGGCTGGTCGCCACCCCGCCGGGCCGGCATGCTGGCGGCAGCATCCTGTTCTCGGGCAAGAGCGGGGCGACAATCGACCTTGCCGCGGCCAGCGAGAAGCAGATGCGCGCCATTCGCGGCAACGACATTTCGATGATCTTCCAGGAACCCATGACCAGCCTCAACCCGGTCTATCCGGTGGGCGACCAGATCGCCGAGGCCATCATGCTGCATCAGGGCCGCTCGCGGGCAGACGCCTGGAAGGCTGCCATCGAGATGCTGCGGGCCGTCGGCATCTCGGCGCCTGACAAGCGGGTCTCGAACTATCCGCACCAGATGTCGGGCGGCATGCGCCAGCGCGTGATGATCGCCGTGGCGCTGTGCTGCCGGCCGGCGCTGCTGATCGCCGACGAGCCGACCACGGCGCTCGATGTCACCATCCAGGCGCAGATCCTTGCACTCATCTCCGATCTCAAGCGCGATACCGGCACTTCGGTGCTGTTCATCACCCACAATCTGGGCGTCGTGGCGCAGATCGCCGATCGCGTGGTCATCATGTATGGTGGGCGCGTCGTCGAGCAGGGCACGGTGAAAGAGGTGTTCAGCCGACCCCGCCACCCCTATACGCGGGGCCTGCTCAACAGCGTGCCCGGCGCCTGGCGTCGGCTCGGGGGCGCTGCCGGCGGCCGGCTCGAGGCTATTCCCGGCAATGTGCCCAGCCCGTTCCGCCTGCCGCCCGGCTGTGCCTTCGCGCCCCGCTGTGACCGTGCCGTACCGGAATGCAGCGCCGGCATGCCGCCGCTCCTTCCCGTCGAGAGCGACCGCACCTCGCGCTGCCTGCGCTGGGAGACGCTGTGATGTCGCTCGCCAGCGCCGCCCCTATTCTCGAGATCAACCGCCTCAAGACATTGTTTCCCATTCGTGGCGGTGTGCTCTCGCGCGTCGTGGGACATGTGCATGCCGTCAACGATGTGAGCCTTACGCTCGAGCGCGGCGAAATCTTCGGGCTGGTCGGCGAGTCCGGCTCGGGCAAGACCACCATTGGCCGCTCGATACTCAGGCTGAACGAGCCCAGCGATGGCGAGATCGTCTTCGAGGGCACCGATATCCTCAAGCTCGATGCCCGCGCCTTCCGCGCCTATCGTCGCCGCATCCAGATCATCTTCCAGGACCCCTACGCCAGCCTCGACCCGCGCAAGACCGTATCGGCCATCATCGGGGAGGCGCTCGACATCCATCGGCTTGCCCGCGGAGCGGCGCGCAGGGCCCGCATCGCCGAATTGCTGGACTGGGTCGGGCTGCCCGCCGACGCCGCCGCACGCTATCCGCACGAATTCTCCGGCGGCCAGCGCCAGCGCATCGGCATCGCCCGCGCGCTCGCCGTCGACCCCAGCCTGCTGGTCGCCGACGAGCCGATCTCGGCGCTCGACGTGTCTATCCAGGCGCAGGTGATCAACCTTCTGCAGGACCTGCAGGAAAAGCTTGGCCTCACCATCCTGTTCATCGCGCATGATCTTTCCGTCGTCGAGCATATCTGCGACCGCGTCGGGGTGATGTATCTGGGCAAGCTGATGGAAGTCGCCCCCACGTCCGCCCTGTTCGCCGCACCGCGCCACCCCTATACCCGCGCCCTGATGGCCGCCGCTCCCACCCTCGACGTCGATGCCGGGCCGCCGGTCCGCCCGCTCGAGGGTGAGATCCCCAGCGCCATCGATCCGCCTTCGGGCTGCGTCTTCCGCACGCGCTGCCCGCACGCCATCGCCGCCTGCGCCGAAATCGTCCCGGTGCCCGAGGAGGTCGTGCCCGGCCACAGCGTCGCCTGCATTCGCCGAGAGCTCACCGAGACCGCATCATGATCGAACTCGCCCCCGTCACCATCCCGGATTTCGGCGTGCCGCTTGCCCGCCCCACCATTCCTGCCGCCACCTATGCCGCCCGCTGCGATCGGCTTCATGCCCGCGCCGGCACCGACTGGGTCGTGGTCTATGCCGATCGCGAGCACGCCGCGAACCTCATTCACTGCACTGGATTCGAGCCGCGCTTCGAGGAGGCGCTGCTGTTGCTGGGTACCAATGGCAGGCGCGTGCTCGTCACCGGCAATGAGAGCGAAAGCTATGCCGTCATATCGCCGCTGCCCGGCCTCGAAGTGGTGCTGGCGCAGTCGCTCAGCCTGATGGCGCAGGATCGCACCCGTCGGCCCAGCCTCTCCGCTGTCCTCGCCGAGGCCGGCATCGCTCCGGGCGACAGCGTCGGTGTCGTGGGGTGGAAATATCTGGAGGCCGAGGAAGGCGATGGCTTTCTCGTGCCGCATGCGCTGGTGCGGGCGCTGGAGCGTGTCATTGGCGCCTCCGGCACTCTCACCGATGCGACCGCGCTGTTGATGCATCCTGCCACCGGCGACCGAACCACGGCCGATGCCGACCAGATCGCCGTGTTCGAGTGGGGCGCGGCCCGCGCCTCCGCCTCGGTGGCGCGCATCGTCAACGCTGCCCAGCCCGGCATGAGCGAACTCGAACTGGCCCAGCACCTGGGTTATGCCGGCGAAGTGCTGAGCTGCCACACCATGCTGTCTTCGGCCACTGCGCCCGCATCGGTAATCGGGCTCTCGAGCCCATCGGCGCGCGTGCTGCGCGAAGGCGATGGCATCACGACAGCCGTCGGCTACTGGGGCGGGCTCTCTTCGCGCGCCGGGCTGCTCTCAGCCTATGACGAAGACTTCCTTGCCGTCGCCAAGGCCTACTTCGCCGGCCTCATCACCTGGTACGGCACCGCAAGGCCCGGCGTCACCGGCGGCGTGCTGCATGCCGCCGTGATCGAGACCCTCGCCCGGGGGGGCCTCTCGCCTGCACTCAACCCAGGCCATCTGGTCAGCTATGACGAGTGGTCGCACAGCCCGGTCAGCCCCGGCTCCGACATCGTCATCCGCTCCGGCATGCCGTTCCAGGTCGATGTCATCCCCACCCCGATGCGGCCGGGACAGGCGCTCAACCTCGAGGACGGGATCGTCTTCGCCGATGCAGACTTGCGGGCCGATCTCGCCGCAAGGCATCCGGAGGTTGCGGCCCGCATTGCGGCGCGCCGCTCATTCATGGCCGAGAGCCTCGGGGTCGCGCTGGACGAGTGCATCCTGCCGCTCACCAGCAATCCGCTCTGTCTCGCCCCGTTCTGGCTCGCGCCTGAACTGCTGCTCGTCGCCTCCTAGGCCAGTCACGCCGCGCGCACGGCCTTGATGAACGCCGCGATCTCCGTCGTCATCTCCTCCGGCGGCAGGGCGAAGCGCGCCCCGCCGTCCTCGGCGCCCAGATTGCCGCTGATGACGAAGGCGCGGAGGCCGGCGCGGGCCAGCGCCGTCGCCTGCGCAATGGTCAGTCCGCCCACCACCTGCACCGAGGCGCGGGCGCCGAGTTCGGCATAAACCGCCCGTGCCGCCCCGGCGAGGAGGTCCGATGCGAACAGGGCCGCGTCTTCCCGCCGCGCGTCGAGCTGCAGATGCAGCCCGATACCGTCGACGCCCGCCGCCAGCATCTGCTCGGCCACCCGCACGGCAGTCTCGGCCGGTCCCTGCTGCGGCAACAGGATATCGGCGAAGGCCAGCCGCGGCACGGCCGGGTCGGCGTCGCGATAGCGGTCGCGCACGCCGCAGATGGCCCGCGCCGTCGCCGGGCCCGCGAGCGCGAGAAAATCGATGATGTTGCCGCCGCCCGCATAGACGCCCTCGGCTTCGAATGCGCCGCCATCCATGGTCTTCATGTCCGCGAGCAGCAACGCTTGGGGGAAGCGGGCGCGAAACGCCGGCACCACATGGCGCACGCCCTCGGTCTTGAGTAGCGGCGTGCCCATCTCCACCAGCGTCACACCGGCCGCCAGCGCCGCTTCGGCTACGGCGAGGCCTTGCGGCAGATTGTCGGTATCGACGGAAATCTGGAACGTCAGTTCGTCCTGCATCCGGCGGCGAACGGCGTCGGATGCGTCATGGTGCAGGCTATCGGTCATCTGGTCGGCTCTCCCTCTCCGAGCCGGCATACACCGGTTCGCTGCTTCCGCCGAGAGGGTTGGGCGCCGGGAGGGTTGGGCGCCGATCAGGCTCCCATGCGTTGCCTCAGTTCGGCGAGGAACGGGATGCTGCGATACTGGTCCTCCCGCACCGCATCCCAGTGCACGCCGGTCGGGCGCGGCGCGGTGTTGCCGGTGACGATCAGTTCGGCCTCGGTCGCGATGAAATCGAGCGGGCTGTCATGCGGCTCGAGCGTCATGTCGGCATCCGGAACCAACTGGCTCGAGTGGATCGTCGTCGCGATCGGCGTTTCGGGGGTGATCTTGCCCAGTGCGCGGAAAATGCCGGTTTCGAGGTCGGCGAAGCCGCCGCCCTTGCCGGTCCGTCCCCCCGCTCGTGACACTGCCACCGAGCCGCAGATGGCGAAATCCAGCACCGGCACTTCGTCGAACTCGATCCGCTCGCCATGCATCATGTAGCCCTGGTGGCTCGCCGCGAGATCGAAGGTGATCCCCTTCTCCGCGAGTGCCTTGGGGTCGATGCGGATGTAGGGGTAGTGCTGCACCAGCTCCGGCACCGGGCAGAACAGCACCTTGCCCTCATGCAGCGCTCTCAGCCGCAACGCATATTGCGGCGGGTCCGGGTTGCATTTGACGGTCGTGGCGCGCTGCCATTCCGCCGTTTGCGCCAGCCGCCACGCCGCCATGTCGGCGCCGGTGAAATTGGGGATGTGGCTCACCGCCGGCCCGATGCCGATGCCGGTGTCCTCCAGCATGTGCCAGATGCGGTTGCGCACCTCGTCCTTGGACGCATTGCGACCGGCCCAGCGTGCTTCGTCCTGCATTATCCTCGTCCCTTTCCTGTTTCCTGTCCGGTTCTTGCGCGTATCTTGCCGGTCAGCGGTCGACGCGCGGGCCGACGAAACTCGTTTCGCTCAGCCGCCCGGCATCGAAGCGGTGGATTTCGGCGAGCAGTTCAGCAAGCGCCGTCGCCGCGCGATCGACCAGCGCCCGGCCCTCGTCCGCCGTGGCCAGCCGCGCATCGCCGGCGGCCCCCGAGGGATGCAGATCCTGCATCATCCAGCCGAAGCCACCGAGCCTGCCGTCGCCCGGGTCGGTCTGCAGCCGCACGAAATCGCCGTCGATCGCCGCCGCTGACGAGGGAAAATCTGCGATGTGCTCGCGCGCCACCAGCTGCGGGTGAAGATGCAGCATCATCGCCGTCTCGATCGTACCGGCATGAATGCCGAATGCCATTTCCTCGCGGCTGAACATGCCTTCGGGGTAGCCGGCGTCGAACCAGCTGGCGAAGAAGGCCAGCGCCGAGAGCCGCTGGCGCAGCAGCAGCGCCGTCGGCTGCAGCAGCCGCACCTGCCCGCCATGGCTGTTGAACAGCAGCACCTTCTTTAACCCGGCCCGGAGCGCGCCTTCGAGCGCGGTGGTCCAGATGTCCATGATCGCCTGCGGCGTGTGCGACAGCGTCCCGGGATAGCCCAGATGCTCGTGCGAGGTGCCGATGGTCTGCTCGGGCAACACCACTACCGGCACATCGGACGGCAGCAGCTCCAGCGTGCGGGCAATGATCCCGCGATTGATCAGCGCGTCCGTGCCCACCGGCAGATGCGGGCCATGCTGCTCCACAGCGCCCGTCGGGAGGATCGCGATGGTCGCCTTGTCGAACGCCGCGATCTGCCGCGTCGAGAGCTCGATCCAGTATCGCGGCTCAGCCATTGAGGACCCCCCGCATGCGCTGGGCAAGGGCAGCGAGGTCCAGCCCGTTCACCGCCATGACCTCGGCGGCCGTCGCCGCATCGATGTCGTCCGTGCCGAACGCCGCCGCGACCGCGCCCGCCAGCATGGCGATGGTGTCGCTGTCATTGCCGCCATTCACCGCCGCGACGATCGCCTGCCAGGCCGAGCCTTCGGCGGCGATCACCAGCCCAATGGCGACCGGCACCGCCTCGGCCATGGCGACGCCGTTACCGATCACCGCCTCCAGTTCCACCATGGCGCGTTGCGGCGCCCCCAGGAACCCGGCGCCGATTTCCGCGGCCATGGCGATCCGACGCGCGACGTCGGGCCCCCCGGTGATCCGCCCGGTCGTTTCGGCCAGTTCGGCGCCCTGCCGGGCAGCGTCGAGCGCCACTTCGACCATGCCTGCGAGGTCACCATCGGCGAGGCCGTGCGCGATGGCACCGGCGATCGCAGCCGCGCCGGCGAAGGCGATCTGCGAATTGTGGGTGGGTGCCGCGAGCACCGTGGCGAGCCGGGCCGCGGCGGCAGGATTGCCTGGGCGCATGCAACCGGCGACAGGCGCGCGCATCGCGCCGCCATTGGAGGTGCCATAGACGCAGGAATAGACCCCTGGGTCCGCCACTTCGAGGGGCGGGGTGCCGGCGCGCAGCCGATCGAGCGCCACGCGCGTCGTCGGTCCGGCGAAACGGCGCACCATTTCCTCGTCCTCGGCCCAGAGCAGCAGCCCGTCCACCGCGTCGGCGAGACCGGGCGCCCCGGCTGTGCGGATGGCGATCTCGGCCATCGCGAGCATCTGCGTCGCATCGTCGGTCAGCCGGCCGGGCGCCAGCCCGAGCGCGAACGGGGCGCGTGGCGGCGGCGGCTGCAGGCGTGTCACGGGGCCGCCGAACACGGCCGGGATGTCGCCATGATGCATGCCCTCGGTGGCGGCGCCCAGCGCATCGCCCACGCAGGCGGCCTTGAGGACGCGTTCGATCTTTCCGGCAAGTTCAGTCAATTGAGGCTCATGGCGTTGGTGGTCAGGTCTTCTTCCACCGCCTGCTGCAGGGCGGCGAGGGCGATGGGGCGGCCGAGCAGGAACCAGCCGGCAGCGCAGTTCGCCATCGCAGCGGCGCGCATCGGCGGATGACCCTCGGCCAGTGCGATGGCGAGTGTGGCGATGAAGGTGTCGCCCGCTCCGGTGGTATTCTCCGCCTTCAGCCGCAGGGCCGGGTAGTGCACGAGGCGGCCATCGGCACAGATCACTACGCCCTCGGCGCCCAGCGTCACGCAAGCGGCACGGCGACCCTGGGCCAGCTCCCAGGCGAAGCTGCGCGCGGATTCGAGCGACGCGTCGCCGAGCCGCGCCCCGAGCAGTTGCGCATTGGTGCAGATCACGTCCACATGCCGCGTCGCCGCCATTGCCGCCTGCCAGCCCCAGCGGCTGACTTCGGGCCATTCGAGGTCGAGCAGGGTGATGCCGTCCATCGCCCGCACCCGTTCCGCGGCCGCCCGCACCGGTTCGGGGTGAAACAGATGCGTCACCAGCACGGCGCCCCGCTCGTAATGCGTCTGCGCGCCGTAGCGCAGCAACAACTCTTCGGCCACCGGGACGATGACGATGGCCTTTTCTCCCGACTCGTCGATCATCAGCAGCGCGATGGGGGTGCGTTCGCGCTGCAGGCGCAGGATGGCGTCGGTGCGGATGCCTGCCGCCTCGAAGGCCGCCAGCAGCTTGTCGCCCTCGCTGTCGGCACCCAGCACCGTCTGCAGCATCACGTCGGCGCCGAGCTTGGCGGCTGCCCGGGCGACGAAGGAGGCGGGCCCGCCGGCGTGGTATTCGGTGCGGGTTGCGAAAGTCTTCTCGTCGCGGCCGGGGATCATGGGCACATGCAGATGCATGTCGAGGGCGACGACGCCGAGCACGTGAACATTAGCGGGCATTGTCGGTATCCTCGGCATGGTTGAGCCGGTCGCCGGTGACCGGATCGAACAGGATCGGCGGCGCATCGGCCATGGCGACGCCGATATGCTGGGCCGGATCGGCGAGGGCGCCGGTGAGGCGGACCCGCAGCGTCTGGTCGCCCACCACCACATGCACCAGCCGGTCGCTGCCCATATACTCGATGGTCCGGATCGCGCCCGCAATGGCGTGCGGTGTCTCGGCGGGCACCAGAGTCAGCGCCTCGGGCCTCAAACACAGCTCCACCCGGTGCCGCCTGAGGCTCGCGAGTGCGCGGGCGATGGCGGGGGGCGGCGACCACGGAGCGCCGCCGACGCGGCAGCCTTCCGGCGCCAGCTCGATGGCCAGCAGATTGGCCGGGGGACTGCCGACGAAGCCGGCGACGAAAGCGGTGCGCGGCGCGCCGTAGATCTCCTCGGGCGAGCCATATTGCTGCACCCGCCCTTCGGACAGCACGGCCACCCGGTCGGCCAGCGTCAGCGCCTCGGCCTGGTCGTGCGTCACCATCACCGTGGTGAGGCCGGCGCGCTCGTGCAGTTCGCGCAGTTCGACGCGCACCGAGTTGCGCAGCACGGCATCGAGGTTGGAGAGCGGCTCGTCCAGCAGCAGCAGGCGTGGTTTGATGGCGATGGCCCGCGCGATGGCGACCCGCTGCTGCTGGCCGCCGGATAGCTCCGCCGGCCGGCGCTCGGCATAGTCGCGCATTCGCACCACGTCGAGCGCCTCGTCGACGGCCCGGTCCAGTTCCGTCCCCGACCGCCCGCGCATCTCCAGCCCGAAGCCGACATTGCGCCGCACGCTCATATGCGGAAACAGCGCGTAGTTCTGGAACACCAGTCCGATATCGCGTTTCCATGCCGGCAGCGCGGTGATGTCGCGGCCATCGAGCATCAGGCGGCCGCCATTGGCATCGAGCAGGCCGGCGATGATGCGCAGCAGCGTGGTCTTGCCGCACCCCGATGGGCCGAGCAGGGCGAGGAACTCGCCCTTGTCCACTGCCAGCGAGACCTCGCTCAGCGCCGTGGTCCGGCCGTAGGTCTTTCGGATCGCCTCGATGCCGAGATAGCTCATTTCGCCTCCCGCCGGGCGAGGGCGGCGAGCGCCGCGAGACCGACCCGGATCGCGTCCTGGTGGCCCGAGCCGGACCGGTGCGCCTCGCCGGTCACCACATTGTCGCCGACCGAGCAGATCGAGCCCCCGCGCCGGCCGTAGAGGCGGCAGAGCGTGAGGATCGCCGAACTCTCGCGATCGGTGCCGAGGATGCCGGCCTGCTTCCAGTAGTCGATCAGTCCGGCCTGCTCCTCCTGCAGGTAGCCGCCCGGCCCGGGCCGGCCCCAGCCGGTATACTCGCTGTCGCCCGAGCGCATGATGCCGACATGGTGCGGTGCGCCGGCCGCCGCGGCCGCCTCTTCGAGGCAGGCGACCAGCACATGGTCGGCGACGGCGGGGTATTCGGCGCGCACATGCGCCTTGGTCATGCCCTCGTCACGCACCGCGCCCGCGGCGATCAGCAGGTCGCCGACCCGCACCTTCGGGCTCCAGGCGCCGCAGCCGCCGATGCGCAGCACCACCGCGCAATCGGTGAAGTTGAACAGGTCCATCAGCGCGAGCTCGGCTTCGGGCGAGCCGCTGCCGCCCGACACCACGCTGATCGGGGTGCCCTCATAGGTGCCGGTCACCGTGGTGAACAGCCCGGTCTGCGCTACCGTCTCCGCATCATCGAGGAAGGAGGCGATGTCGCCGTCGCGCCCCTCCTCCGACACCGTCAGCGGGTCGCGCACCGCGAGCACGACATGGCGGGCGACGCTCTCGCGGCGGAAGCCGGTCAGCGTCGGAATGCCGTCGCGCTCGAATTGCGGCATGGTGGCCTCATAGGGGGATACGGCCATGGTCACACTCTCCTCGACCATTTGAACATCAGCTCGCCCACCAGCACCACGACGAGGATCGAGGCGATGATCATGGCGCCGATCGCCAGGGTGACGGGGTCGATGCCCTCGCTCCTCAGCTGCGAATAGAGCCGCACCGGGAAGGTGATCCAGCTGGCTCCGGCAATGAAGGTGGACACCACCACGTCGTTGAAGCTGACGAGAAACGAGAACGCGGCGCTCGTCAGCAGCCCCGGCAGCGCGATCGGCAGCGTCACGCGCGCGAAGGCGACCAGTGGAGGCGCCCCGAGGCTGCGTGCGGCGAGCTCGAGGTTCGGGTCGATCTGGCCCAGCGTCGCCATCATGATCCTGACCGTGTAGGGCAGGGTGATCGTCGCATGTGCCAGCACCAGCCCTACGAGCGAGCCGGAGATGCCGAAGCGGGCATAGATCTGCAAGAGCGCGATGGCCCACACGATCAGCGGCAGCGTCAGCGGTGCCAGCAGCAGCAGTTCGAGCAGCAGCCGGTGCTTGAGGTTAGCCCGCACCAGCGCCAGCGCCGCCATGGTGCCGAGCAAGAGCGAGATGGCCGAGGCGATCAGTGCCAAGAGCGTACTGTTGAGCAGCGAGCGCTGGTACTCCGCACTCGCGAACGCCGCCTCGTACCAGCGCCAGGACAACACCTGCGGCGGGAAGCGGAAGAAGCGCCCGTCATTGAACGAGGAGAACATCAGCACCGCGATCGGCGCGAGCAGGAAGATCAGCGCCAGCACGACGAATGCCACCCAGATGCCGAGCTGCAGCCGCTTCATGGCCGGACCTCCCGGCGGCGGAGCGCACGCTGCAGCAGCCAGGCGCCGAAAACGATCAGCCCGAGCATGACCAGCATCACCACCGCCAGCGCCGAGGCGAACGGCCAGTCGAGCACCAGCGAGGCCTGCTGGTAGGCCATGGTGGCGAAGGTCGCGACTTTGCCCTGGCCGAGGATCTGCGGGGTGACGAAGGAGGTGAGGCTGGCGCAGAATACCAGCAGCCCGCCGGCGATCAGCCCCGGCGCCGACAGCGGCAGCAGCACCTGCCGCCACACCTGGTGCCGCGGCGCGCCCAGCGACATCGCCGCCTGTTCATATTCGCGCGGCAATCGGTCGAGCACGGTCACCAGCGGCAGCACCATCAGCGGCAGGAAGGACTGGATCAGCCCGATGATGATGCCGATCGCATTGCCGAGCAGTTCGAGCGAGCTGGTGATGAGGCCCAGCATCTTCAGCACGCTGTTCACCACGCCGAGCGTCGACAGCAGATTCATCAGCCCCAGCGTCGGCAACAGCGCGCCGCTCACCAGCGGCACCAGCAGCAGCGCCATGATCAGCCCGCGCAGCCGTCCCGAGCGCATCACCACGAAATAGGCGACCGGCAGCCCGATCAGCGCCGAGAGCGCGGTCGTCACGACGCTCAGCCAGATCGTCGTCCACAACCCGCGCAGGAAGTAGTCGTCGCCGAAGATGCGGGCGTAATTCTTGAGGGTGAAGCTGGTGTCGATCAGCAGCGAACCCGGCGGCTGCGACCAGAACCCCATCGCCACCAGCAGCAGAAAGGGCGCGAGGAACACCACCACCATCAAGAGCGTGGCCGGCGCAAGCAGCAGGTGGGCAATCTGGCGGCGCATCCGCACTCCCTGGGCAGTTTGGTCCCGCTTTCAGCCCCCGGCCGTCGAGGGGCGGACGAGGTGTGGCTCTGAGCTCGGGAACCCTCCCCCCGCCGGGGGGAGGGCACGATGTCTGGGCGTTTCTTACTGGCCCAGGATGTCGCGGTTCCAGCGCATCGTCCAATCGGCGCGCTGAGCAATCACATAGGGCCAGTCGAGCTGCAGCAGGCTCTCCACCTCGGCGGGCGTGTCGATGGTGTCGGCGGAGGCCTGCTCGGAGAGTTCGACCTTGGAGTTGGTCGGGCCGAAATAGAGCTCGTTGGCGTAGGCGGTCTGGTTCTCCACCCCGATGGCGAGGTTGATGAACATCTGTGCCAGTTCCGGGTTCGGGCTGTTGGCGACCTGGCAGACCATGTCGCGCACCAGCACCGGGCCGGGATCGGTCGGGAAGGAGAAGCCGATGCCCGGCCAGTCCTTCAGGGCCGCCAGCACATAGCCCGAGATCATCGGTGCGGCGGCGACCTCGCCAGCATCCATCAGCGCGAACACTTCGTCGAGGCCGGTATAGGTCAGCTTGGGCGCGCCCAGTTCGGCGAGCTTGGCGAAGGCGGCGTCGGGGTCCTTCTCGTCGGTGCCGGCGAGGCGGGCCGCAACGCCCAGCAGGCCATCGCCTTCCGAGCTCGGATAGGGCGACATCGCGATCATGCCCTGATATTCCGGCTTCCACAGATCGGCCCACTCCGGCGGGGTCTCGAACAGCGACTTGTTGTAGGCGATGCCGAGGCCGACCAGCGACATCGCATAGCAGCCATTGTTCATGCCCGGCCAGATATCGGCCGCGTTCGGCACCAGGGCCGCGTCGGGGGCCACCACCAGCCCGTCGGCGAGGGCCTGCGGCGCCTCGTAGATGTTCTGGAACGTCACGTCCATGGTCGGATTCTCGCGCTCGGCATACATCTTGGACATGCGGTCACCCGAGCCGCCGAGCAGGAATTCCACCTTGGCGCCGGTCTCGGCCTCGAGCGGGCCTGCGACGTGCTCGCGCAGCAGCCGTTCGATATCGCCGCCCCAGGTGCCCACCACGAGCGTCTTGCCGGCGAAGTCCTGCGCCTGAGCGGCGCCGGCGAGCATGGTGCCCGCCATCAGTGCCGCCATCGTCATCTGCATCGTCTTCATCATCATCTCGTTCCCTTGCATGAGCTGATCTGAGTGGAGTGGTCTACGCCTCGCCGCGGCCGAACCTTTGTGCGAGGTCTGCCTTGGCGATCTTGCCGGTGGGGGTCATCGGCATGTCTTCGACCACCACGATCTCGAGGTGGTCGATCTGGTAGGGCGTTCGCGCCGCGAGCGCAGCCCGAAGCGCGCCCTCGTCGAGCGGCGTTTCGCCCTGAATGGTGATGGCGGCGACCGGTCGCGTCCCGCCCGCCCCGTCCGGCACGCCGACCAGTGCGGCGAGCCGCACCGGGGCGATCTCGGCGAGGATTTCCTCGATGTCGCGCGGATACCAGCTCTCGCCACCGACCTTGAGCAGTTCGGATCGGCGGCCGAGCATGGTAACGTAGCCGTCTGCGTCCATCACGCCGATGTCGCCGGTGCACAGCCAGCCGTCGCGCAACGCTTCGGCGGTCTTTTCCGGCTTGGCCCAGTAGCCGGCCATGTAGCCGCCGCGCAGCACGATCTCGCCGACCTGCCCGGTGGGCAGGACGGCATCGTCGAGGTCGCGGATGCGCACTTCCTTGTCCGGCAGCGCCGGACCGATCCGGCGCGTCCGGGCCTCGGCCAGGTCCAGCACCGGGTAGCCGAGCGCGACGAAGCCGCCCAGTTCGCTCTGGCCGTAGCTTTCGACCAGCGGCACGCCGAGTTCCTCGAACCAGGCAGCCTTCAGCACCGGCGGCACCGGCCCGCCGCCCGACATCGACATGCGGAGCGTTGCGACGCCGCGGCCGGCGGCGCGGGCCGCATCGAGATAGTCGGTGAGGATGGGTGGGTTGGCGATCAGCATCGTCGCCTGCCGCCGCTCCAGCGCCGCAAAGCCGGTCTCGGCGGTCCAACGCCCCATGACGTTGATCGCAGCGCCCGCGCCAAGTTGTGGCAGCAGATTGCCGACCAGCTGATAAGAACTCGATAGCGCGGACGGACCGAACGACACATCGTGCCGGCTGAGGCGCAGCCGCTCGCCGATCACGCGCGCCGCCCGCACCGTCGGCTCGTGCTTGAGGCAGGCGCCCTTCGGCCGACCCGTGGTACCCGAAGTGTAGGAGAGATGCGCCACCGCCGCCTCGTCGGTCGCAATCGGGGGGACTGGCAGTTGCGCTGCCATCAGCGCGGGCAGGGCGTGCGCGCCCTCCATCGGCCCGTCCATGCAGATCAGCGCCCGGATCGTCGGCTGCGCGGCTGCCGCGGCACGCACCTTGTCGTGCATGTCGTGGGTGTAGATCACCGCCGTCGGCGTATGGTCGGCGAAATAATAGTCCAGCTCGTCGGCGAACTTCACATTCACCAGCGCCGCGATGGCGCCAAGCCGCCAGCAGCCGAACATCGCCGTCAGATAGTCGAGCCCGTTATGGGCGAAGATGGTGACGCGGTCGCCGGGGCGCACGCCCATCTCGTGCAGCAGGCCCGCCATGTGCCCCATGGCCTCGGCCGCCTCGGCATAGCTCTGCCCCCGATCACGGTCGACCCAGTGGAAGCAGTCGCGCTCCGGATGGCGTTCGGCGCCGTCGAGCAGCAAGCCATGCATCAGCATCGTCGCGGTTCCCCTCGTTCCGACTCAGGAGCGGGCGGCGCTGCGCATTTTCTGGGCACCGCCTTCCGTTGCTCGAATTAGAGGCGGTTTTTGCGACCTGCGGAACCGGCCGGGCGGCAATAGTCGCTATCAGCGATCCCGTATGACCGCACGCCGCACCGGCGGCAGACGGCGGAGGCGATCGGGCGCCGCTTCGGTAGTTGCGTGGGAAGTGATCGCGTCGCGCGGCGCGAGCGGTGGTGCCAATTCGAAGATGTCGGCGCTCTTGGCCACCCGCCGCACCACGCCGCGCAGCCAGTGATGGTATTTGCTGAACTGGCTGCGCTCGTGCCAAAGCAGGTAGAAGGTCATCTCCCCCAGCTCCGCCGGCGCGTCCAGCACCTTGAGTCCGCCGCTTTCCCCGAGGTGCTCGGCATAAGGTCGGGCCGTCGTGAACACCAGGTCCGAACCTTCGACCAGGGGCCGCACCAGCCCATATTCCGGCACCGTCACGGCGATGCGGCGCGAAAGCCGCATCTGGGCCAGCAGCCCGTCGATCGGGCTCAGCGCAAACTGCCGCCGCGTCGTGGGCGAGATGTGGTCGAGCGCCAGATATTGTTCCAGCGTCACGGCCTGCTGCCCGGCCAGCCGGTGGGTTTCCGCCATCAGCAGGGCGATGTCGGCCTTCATCAGCGCCATGTAGCGCAAATTCTGTGGCGGCACGGGGTAGTTGCCGATCACCGCATCCAGCTGTCCCGCTTCGAGCTCATGCGAGAAATCGCCCGGCGCCGACGGGGCGGTGAACTCGAGCGTTGCCTGCGGCGCCTCCGCCCGAAAGGCGGCGGTCAAACGCGGAATGAGAAAGGTGTCGAAGCAGTTCGACGCCGCGATCCGGATCTGTCGACGGGCCTGGCTGGGGTCGAACACCTCGTCGGGGTCGAGCAACTGGTGCAGGTCGTCCAGCAGCTGGTCGATCGTCAGCCGGATCTCCTCGGCCCGCTCGGTCAGCACCATGCCCTGTCCGGACCGCACCAGCAGCGGGTCGCCGAACACCTCGCGCAGCCGCTTCAACGTGGCGCTGATCGCAGGCTGGCTCTGGCGCAGCAGCGTCGCAACGCGCGAGACGCTGCGCTCGGCCAGCAGCAATTGCAGCACCCGCAGCTGCCGCAGGTCGAGGTTTTCCGTCTCTTTTGCAAAGGGCATGTGCGTTCCGCCTCCTGCCCCTCCCCGGGCCGGCAGTTCATCCCATCATCGCCGCCATGGCAAGCACCGGGCGTGTAGGAACTTCGTCGCGCAGACAACAGAACAGTCGAGAGCCACTGGATCGCGAACGAACTAGGGAGACAGGCCGCCCTATCATGCGAGCACTTCGGACGCCGGCGCCGGGCTCGCAGCTAGAGGCGTACGCTGGAGCCGGCGTCTTTCAGAATGCCGTTGGCGGTGTGTCGGCTTTTCATGTTGAATGGTACGGTCAGCTTGTGGCCGTCCCTGTTCTGCCAGACCTCGTGGCGGTTCGTTCGTACGTACCAATATCCAAGGTTCTTGAGCTCTTTGACGACGGCGCTGTAGTAGCCGTCTGCCACATTACGCCATCACATGCTGCGGGGCGGGACGTTGCCACACGATCGCAGGAATAATGCTGGCGAGATTGCTCGCATCTACACCAGAAGCAACCTGCGTTTGCATATGGTTGTCCACGATCAGTTGGGGACCCAAATCCATCATGATCGCCTCGAACTCATCAAGCGTTTCGGCCTCGATATGCAGGCCGTCGATGTCGCTCTGTGAATAGTAGACCTTGGCTTCGTCATCCCACAGGGCTCTGACGGTAAAGCTACGCTTCACCATATTCATTCCACTTGGCTTCGTGTGCGATCCTGAACCCGACCATACCACCATATGGTGGGTCCGCAAAATTTCTCTAGGTATCAGTGGAGGCCAGAGGCGTGAGGTTGCGAAACAGCGCCACTGACCTGACCCCGACACGCCCGGCGCTCGTCCTTCGACGGGCCAAGATGAGGTCCAAAGCAGGAATAAAAGCCTACCCGCTCTGACCGCAATATCCACCCCGCTTGACTGGGTCAGCCCTGTTGACTCTCCTGTGGTCATCAACCGCCGGGGAGATGCAAATGGCGACCCTCATCCGCAATGGCCGGGTGCTCACCAACGACCGAGCGCAGACCGTTCACGAGCGGGCGGACATCCTGATCGAGGGCGAGAAAATCGCCGCCATCGGCCCCGATCTCGATGTCTCCGCGCACCCCGGCATCGAGATCGTCGATGCTTCCCGCCATCTCGTCATGCCCGGCTTCGTCGATGCGCACATGCATTCGAACGAAGGCTTCGAGATGGGGCGCTACGACAATCTGCCGCTCGAAATCTGGCTCAGCGAAGTCTATCCGCCCTTCGGGGCCCGGCAGCTGAGCTGGGAGGAGCACTATCTGCGCGCCATGCTGGTCGCCATCGTCTCGGTGAAGTCGGGCGTCACGACGCTGCAGGACGACTGCATCAACATGTTCTTCGACCCCGCGGCGCTCGATGCGACGGCGACCGCCTATCGCGATCTGGGCCTGCGCGCCTCAATCACCTCGTCGATGTGGGATCATTCCTTCCTCGACGGGCTGCCATTCCTGCGCGAAATCATGCCGCCCGAACTGCAGGCCCGGCTGGAGGCCCTGCCGCAGGTGCCGTGGCAGGAGCAGATCGCGCTCTTCCGTCACCACCATGGCAAATGGCACGAGACCGACGGCATCCGCATCATCCTCGGCCCCTGCGGCCCGCAGCGCTGCTCGGATGCGCTGATGGAGGAGGTGGCGGGGATTTCCGCCGATCTCGACCTGCCCATCCATTGCCATGTGCTGGAAACCAAGACGCAGGCCGTCACCGGCGAGGAGTTCTACGGCAAGACGCTGGTCACCCATCTCGATGACGTCGGCGCCATGACGCACCGGCTGACCATGAACCACGCCATCTGGCTTACCGATGACGACATCGCCATCATGGGCGAAGCGGGTTGCTCCACCACGCACAACCCGCTTGCCAATCTCAAGCTCGGCTCCGGCGTGTCGCCGATCCGCCGCCTGAAGCAGGCGGGCGTCAATGTCGCGCTCGGCTGCGACGGCGTCGCCTCGGCCGACACCGCCGACATCTTCCACGCTATCAAGTCTGCCGCCATGCTGCACAAGATCGGTGGCTTCGATTACACCGACTGGGTCGGCGCGCACGAAGCCTACGAGATGGCGACGCATGGTGGGGCGAAGTCCGCCATGCTGTCCGACCGGGTCGGGTCGCTGGAGGTGGGCAAGGATGCCGATATCATCCTGCTCGACCGCTACGACTGGGGCTTCCTGCCGCTGCACGATCCGATCCAGCAGATCGCCTTCAGCGTCAATTCCGATGCGGTCAAGACCGCCTTCATCCGCGGGCGCAAGGTGATGGAGAACCGCCGGCTGACCCTCGTCGACGAGGAGGCGTTGCGCCAGCGCATCTCGGAGGCCGCCGAGCGCTTCCGCCGCGAGGACTGTCCGAAGATGAGCGCAGGCGCCGCCGAAGTACGGCCCTATCTCGACCAGATGTATCGCCGCGCCATCGCCCGCGACGACATTACCCTCGGCGCCAGTGTGCGCCGGCAACCCCCACTCGCCTCGTAGCGGCCGTGTGCTTCTGTTGGCGGGTGCCGAGACCCCGGTGTGTCTGCCCCAGCCTCGGGCCGGCTACCGCCGCCGGCTCTTCGAGTAGGCGCTGAGGGCGACGGCGAGCAGGATGATGCAGCCGACGAGGATCTGCCGCACATAGCTGTCGACGCTCATCTGGGTGAGCCCGTTGTCGAGCACGCCGAGGATCAGCACCCCGATCAGCGTGGCCAGCACGCGCGGCTCGCCCTGCGCCGTCATCGACATGCCGAGGAAAACCGCCGCGATGGCGTTGAGCATCAGCCCCGAGCCCTGGGTCGGATTGGCCGAGGCGACGCGGCTCGCATAGAGCAGCCCGCCCAGCGCCGCCGCGGCGCCGGTGAGCGCGAAGGCCGCGAGCTTCAGCCGACGCACCGGGACCCCGCTCAGATGCGCCGCCTCGATATTGCCGCCTATGGCATAGAGGCGCCGCCCGAATGTCGTCTGTTCGAGCAGGATCCAGACGATCAGCGTCACCCCGGCCGCAACGAGGGTGAGGTTGGGAATGGCGAACAGCCCGAACGAGACGCTCTCGCGCGCGAAATCGCCGAACTCGGCGGGGATCGCCCGGCCGGAGATGGTCTTGCCGCCCGAGACGACGAAGGCCGCGCCGGAATAGATGGTGAGGGTCGCGAGCGTCGCCACGAACGGCAGGATGCCGATGACGCTGACCAGCGCGCCATTGATGGCGCCTCCGAGCAGCCCCACGATCAGCGCGATACCGACTGCGGCCCAGACTGGATAGCCCAGCGTCATCAGCAATACGGCGACGATGCCGGCGAGGCTCGCCATCGACCCGACGGAAAGGTCGAAATCCCCCATCACCATGACGATGGTCATGCCGGCGGCGACCACCATCAGCATCGAGAGTTGCTGGGTGATGTTGAGCCAGTTGCGCGCCGTGAGGAATGTGTCGGGCAGGGCGAGCGAGAAGAAGACGAGGATGACGGCGAAACCGATCAGCGTGCCGTAGCTGCGCAGGAGGGTGAGCATCAGGCGGCCACCGGCCCGCGGCCATAGCAGCGATTGAGCAGCGCTTCCTCGGTCAGCCCGGCCGCCGGCAGCGTCTCGGTGAGCTCGCCGTCGCGCAGCACCGCGATGCGGTCGCACATGCCGAGGAGTTCCGGCAGATCGGAAGAAACGAGGATCACGGCCATGCCTTTCGCCGCCATTTCGCGGATGATCTGGTAGATATCGAACTTGGCGCCTACGTCCACGCCCCGCGTCGGCTCGTCAAGCAGCAGCAGTTGCGGGTTGCCGCTCAGCGCCTTGGCGAACACGACCTTCTGCTGGTTGCCGCCGCTGAGTTCAAGCACGCGCTGGTCGGGCCCGGCCGATTTCAGCTTCACCTCCTCGCCGCGCGCGACGGCAAAGGCGCGCTCCCGGCGCGGCCGGAGCCACACGCCGCCCAGCGCCTGCGCATCGAGATGGGCGAGCGTGATGTTCTCGAAGATCGGGCGGGTGCCGACCAGCCCCTCACTGCGGCGCTCCCGCGGCACATAGGCGATGCCCTGCCGCCAGGCGCGTCCGGGGTCGCCGAGGATGCGGAGCAACAATTCGCGTTGGCCGGCGCCGGAGAGGCCGGCGAGCCCGAAGATCTCGCCCCGCCTGATGGAGAGCCCATGGCCTGCAAAGGCGATCTCGTCGCTCGGCGTGGCCATGGGCGCAGGATAGGCGTTCTCGACCCGCCGCCCGATCATCAGCGCCACCAGATCGTCATGCGTGATGTCGGCCATGCGACCGGTATCGATGTTGCGGCCATCGCGCAGCACGGTCGCGCGATCGCATAGGGCCATCACCTCGTCGAGCCGGTGCGACACGTAGAGCACCGAATTGCCGGCGGCCCGGATTTCACGCAGCACCGCGAACAGCCGCTCCGACTCGTCGCGCGTCAGCGCCGCGGTTGGCTCGTCCATGACATAGAGGCGCGCCGGGGCGCCGTCGTCGGATAGAAAGGCGCTGGAGATCCGCACCAGCATGCGGTCGCCCATCGAGAGCGTCGCCATCTTGCGGAGCGGATCGATATGGGTGATGCCGAGCTTGCCAAGTGCGGCGCCGGCGATGCGCCGCAACTCCGGCCAGTCGACGAGAACGCCGGCCCGGGTCGGATAGCGACGGCCGAGCATGATGTTCTCGGCGACCGACAGCGCCGGCACCACGTTGAGTTCCTGGTGGATGAAGCGCAGCCCCAGCCGGTAAGCGGTGGCGGGACTGTCGATGATCACCTGCCGGCCGTCGATGCGGATTTCGGCGCTATCGGGCTGCACCGCGCCGGCGAGAATCTTGATCAGGGTCGACTTGCCGGCCCCGTTCTCGCCCATCAGCGCATGGATTTCGCCGGCCGCTATGTCGAGGTCGACCCCGCGCAGCGCGGGCACGCCACCATAGGCCTTGGTGACCGATGTGAGGGAGATGAGGGACATCTTGGCCTTCCGGGCGCGCCCGCCCGCAGCCCCAGCGAGAAAGGGTCGGGAGACCCTACGGGAGTAGTGCCGAACCGACGTGTCGACCGGGCGCGATGGGGGGAACGGGGCCCGCACGGCCCCCGCCCCGAGGTTCAGATCATTCCTCGGCGTTGGCCGAGGTGACGAGGCGGGTCGGCACGTAGATGACGCGCTGGCGCAGTTCCTCGCCGGCGAGAAGACGGGACACCGCGTCGGCCGCGGCAGTGCCGATGCCCGAGAAGTCCTGCGCCACCGAAGCCTCGAAATTGCCGCCCGCGGCGATCGCCTCGCGCGCCTGCGGGTTGGCGTCGATGCCGGTGATCACGATGCCTTCATCGGCTCGGCCCGCGGCGTCGATCGCCTGCAGCGCGCCGAGCGCGGGCTGGTCCCACGCCGCCCATACCGCGGCGATCGAGCCGGGCTCCGGGTTGGCTGCGAGGATCGCCTCCATCTTGGCGCGACTGTCGGCAATGCCGCCATCGGTGACATCGGGGGTCACGCGATCCAGCACCTCGATATCGGGATAGTTGCCGAACACGGCGTCGGCGATCACGCCGCGCACCTGCACCGGTGGGAAGGCATCGAACACGAACATCACCACGCGGCCTTCGCCACCGATGCGGTCGGCGACATAGGTCGCGGTCTCGGCCGCCATGGCGTAGCCGTTGGAGGTGACGTTGGTGGCGAGCAGCGGGTCGGAGCCCGCATCCATCCCGACCACCGGGATGCCCGCATCGGCGGCCGAACGGAGGCCCGCCGTCACCTGCGAGGGATCGACATTGATGACAATGGCATCGACCTGCTGGTTGACCATGTCCTCGATGCGCGAGATCACCGCCGCGACGTCGCCCGCCGTATCGATGACGTTGACGTCCCAGCCCTTTTCGCTGGCCACGGCTTCGAAGGCCTCGACATAGAACTGCGTGCCGGGCTGGGCGAGATAAGGCGTGATGACGGCGACCTTCTGCGCGAGCGCGGCAGATGCGAAGCCGGCGCCGGCAGTGGCAACGAGAGCCGCGGCTGCGGCGCGCAACACCTTGCTGGAACTGCGATGCATGGTGGGTGGATCCTCCTGAGAGCGGGGCGAGTGCCCTTACGCGACTGCGCACCATATGGCACACAATCCGGCGCGGCTACGGGATTCGGAGGGCAGCGTGGACGGCATCACACTGATCGGCATCGACGTCGGAACGACCGCCACCAAGGCCGTGCTGCTGGACGGCCGGGGCCAGCGGCTCGACAGCTTCGTCGCCGCCTATCCGATCGAGCGTCCGCACCCCGGCCATGCCGAGCAGCGCCCCGACGACTGGATGGACGCGGTGCTGGCGGCGCTGACCCAGTTCGCCACACACCACGATCTGCGGGGCCTCAAGGGCATCGGCCTCTGCTCGCAGGTGAACACGCATGTTTTCGTCGGCGGCGATGGCCGGCCGCTGCTGCCGGCGATCACCTGGCAGGACCAGCGCGCCGCCCCCGACGCGGCGCGGCTGGACGCAGCCGTAAGCGCGGAGCAGAAGACAGCCTGGTTCGGTGCGCCGATCCCGATCGATGCCAGCCACGCCCTGTCGCGGATGGCGCATGTCGCCCGCACCCGCCCCGCACTCTGGGCCGAGACCCGGCATGTGCTGCTGCCCAAGGATTACTGCACGCTGCAGCTGACCGGCGTCGCGGCCGGCGATCCGGTGTCGGCGGTGGGGCTGGTGAATGCGGAGGGCTATGTGACCCCGCTGCTCGACCTCCTGCCGGGCGCTGCCGAAAGGCTACCGCCCCTCATGGATTTCACCGCCGTCGCGGGCCGAGTGCGCCCCGGCCTCCCCTGCGCCGGAACGCCGGTGGTGGTCGGCGTGATGGATGCCTGGGGCGGGATGTTCGGCGTCGGCGCGGTGCGGGACGGCGACGGCATGTACCAGAGCGGCACCAGCGAGATCGCCGGCGTCGTGTCGGCGCGGATCGTACCGACCCCGGGCGTGATCCTGTTTCCGCCGCAGCAGGGGATCACGCTACATGCCGCGCCGACCCAGATGGGCGGGGCGGCTCTCGCCTGGTATGGCCGCATCGCCGGGATGACGCCGGCTGAACTCTGCACTCTCGCCAGCAGTGCGAACCCCTCGTCCGCCGTGCCACTGTTCCTGCCGCACATGCAGGGCGAGCGCGCGCCACTCTGGGATGCCGGCGCACGCGGCGCGTTCGCGCTGATGAACGGGCAGACGGGTCCTGCCGAAATGGCGCGCGCCGTGCTGGAGGGGGTGGGCTATTCGGTGCGGCTGGCCTTCGAGGCGCTCGCCGCTTCGTCCGGCGCCCCGATCGCGGAGGCGCGGCTCGGAGGCGGGGGCTCGCGGTCCGATTTCTGGTCCCAGTTGCGCGCCGACATCCTCGGCTTCCCGCTCCGGCGCGCCAGCGTGCCCGACTCCGCCGCACTCGGCGCAGCGATCCTCGCCGGGCTGGGAACGGGCACCATCGCGTCGCTCACGGAAGCGGTCGACCAGCTCGTCCGTTTCGACCGCCGCTTCGAACCCGATCCGGACAACGCCGGCTATCATACTGACAGAGCTGCACAATTCCGTGATCTCTACGACACGCTGCGGCCCTTCAACGCGCGAATCTCCACAGCTGCATCCTGATCTGGACAGCCACCGGAACTTCCGGTAACGTTCCCGGACTATGTCGGCAGCAAGACCGGCCGGGAGGAAGATGCGCAAGCGTCCCACCATCATCGAAGTCGCCGAGCGCGCCGGGGTGTCGAAGAGCACTGCGGCGCGGGCGCTGAGCGATGCGCCCGAGGTGAACGAGGAGACCCGCGAGCGGGTCCGCCGCGCTGCCGAGGCGGTGGGCTATGAGCGCAACCATCTGGCGGTCGGCATGCGGTCGGGTCGGTCCGGGCTGTTCGGGCTGGTGATCCCCGATATCGCGAACCCGTTCTGGGCCGAGGTAGCGCGCGGCGCGCAGGATCGGGTGGCGGAGCGCGGTGCGTCGCTGCTGGTGTTTTCCTCCGACTGGGACCACGAGCGAGAGGCGTCGCATCTGAGGGCACTGCGGCAGACGCGGGTCGAAGGGGCGATCATCAATCCGGTCTCCGACCATGTCGACGATTTTGGCCGCTTCGGCGTGCCGTCGGTGCTGATCGGGTCCTCGGCGGAGCGTTTCCCGGATGTGCCGAGCATCGGCTCGGATATTGCGCAGGCCGTGCGGCTGGGCCTCGATCACCTGAATTCCCGCGGCCACCGGGCCCCGGCGCTGATCCTCGGGCCCCGCTCGCGCCTCGCGCGGACGCGGTTTCTCCGCACCGTGCACGAGCATTGCCTCGAGCGCGAGGTCGACCCGGCGCTGCTGCCGGTGGAGGATGCGGACTACAGTTTCGAAGGCGGCCACGCCGCCATGCGGCGCCTCCTGGCGCGGCACGAGGTGGGCCATCTCGCCGTGTTCTGCGCCAACGACATGATGGCGCTCGGGGCGCTGCTGGCGGCGCGGGAGGCCGGGCGGGACTGCCCGGGCGAGGTGTCGATCCTCGGTTTCGACGGCATTCCGGGCGGTGCGTTCTCCTCGCCCGGGCTGACGACGATCGAGAAGCCGGCCCGTGAACTCGGGCGCCGGGCGGCGCAGGCGCTGTTCGACGAACTGGACGGGCGGCGCACCGACGGGCGGACCTATCTGCCCTGCCGGCTGATAGAGCGAGGGTCACTCGCCGATCTGAGGGAAGAGGCGCCGCTGCGGGCGGCCGGAGCGGGAGGGGTCGGGCGCATTTCCGCCCGCTAGATGAACCGAGATGAACACGACCCGAACGAGTCCCGCCATTGCTTCAGCCCGAATTGGGAACGTTCCCAGGCGGCGACGCCTGTCCGTCGGCTTCCGGCGCTGGTGGCCCTACTACGTGATGATGGGGCCGGGCATCCTGTTCTTCGTCGTCTGGCACTATTTCCCGATCTGGGAAGCCAAGATGGCCTTCGAGCAGGTGCGGATCATCCCGCCCAATATCTGGGTGGGGCTGAAGCACTTCGAGACGCTGTTCGCCTCGCCGGTGTTCTACAATGTGCTCGCGAACACGCTGATCATCTCGACGATGAAGATCCTGTTCGTCTTCCCGGTACCGATCATCGTGGCGCTGATGCTCAACGAGGTGCGGTCGGGGCGGCTGCGCAAATTCGTGCAGTCGGCGATCTACCTGCCGCACTTTTTGAGCTGGGTGGTGATCGCCGGCATCTTCATCGCCATCCTCTCGCCCTCGGACGGCGCGTTCAACCAGGTGATCGGCTTCTTCGGCGCCCGGCCCACCAGCTTCATGACCGACGGCAATGCCAGCCGCTGGGTGCTGGTGATTTCGGAAATCTGGCGCTCGGCCGGCTGGGACAGCCTGCTCTACCTCGCCGCCATCATCGGCATCGACCAGAGCCTGTATGAGGCGGCCGAACTCGACGGCGCCAATCGCTGGCAGAAGATCTGGCACGTGACGCTGCCGGGCATCGCGCCGACCATCGCGACACTGTTCATCCTCAATATGGGGATGTTCCTGTCCGCCGACCTCAACCAGGTCATCAACTTCCTCAACGACGTCAATCGCGGCCAGATCGACATCCTCGACACCTATGTCTACCGGCTGGGGCTGAGGACCGGCGAATACTCGCTGGCGACGGCCGCCGGCCTGTTCAAGGCCGTGCTCGGCATGGCGATGATCCTTGCCGCGCACTGGATCTCGAAGCGCCTGACCGGCAAGGGAGTGTGGTGATGCGCGCCCCCGACAAGCCGCTCGCGACCGCCGCCGCGGCCGACGACACCCCGGCCGCACCGCCGCGCCGCATTCGCCGCAGCCCGCTGGAGCGGCTGGAATATACGCTGATCCTCGGCACGCTGCTGATGCTGGTGGTGCTGACGCTGCAGCCCATCCTCAACCTCGCCGCCATGTCGGTGTCGGACCCGGCCCGCGTGCCGGGCATGAGCGGGCTCACCATCGTCCCGCAGGGCTTTTCGCTCGATGTCTGGATCCTGCTGCTGCAGCACCCGCTGGTGCAGTCGGGCATCCTCAACTCCATTCTCATCACCGGCGCCGGCACTCTCATCGGCGTTCTGGGCACCGCGCTGATGGCGTGGGGGCTCAGCCGGCCGAACCTCCCCGGCCGGCGGTTGCTCTTCATCATGGTACTGGTCACCATCGTCTTCGAGCCGGGCATCATCCCCGACTACTTCCTGATGAAGCGGCTTGGCCTGCTCGACAGCTACTGGTCGGTGATCCTCTACAAGGGCATCAACGCCTGGTACCTGATCATCCTGGTGCGCTTCTTCGAGGAGATCCCCGCCGAGCTGGTCGAGGCGGCCGAGATCGACGGCGCCAACGCCTTCCAGATCTTCTGGCAGGTCGTGCTGCCGCTCGCCCGGCCCGCCCTCGCGACCATCGCGCTGTTCTACTTCGTTCTCAACTGGAACGAGTTCTTCCGCGCCATGATCTACCTGAACGATCAGGGCAAATGGCCGCTGCAGGTGGTGCTGCGCCAGTTCGTGGTCGAGGGCGACAAGCTGGCGATCGTCGGGGCCGACAATGCCGCCAACAATATCGGCGTAGCCCAGATCAATCTGCGCGCCCTCAAGGCCGGGATGATCATCCTGACCATCCTGCCCATTCTCGCCGTCTACCCGCTGATCCTCAAATTCTTCACCAAGGGCACCATGACCGGGGCGGTGAAGGGATGAGGGCGATCTCGTCTCAGGCACCCCGGCGTGCCCGGTGCGGGGGCAGCCCCCTCCACCGGCTTCGCCGGTCCCCCTCCCCCGCCATGCGGGGGAGGAGCCGCCGACTGCACCGGCGGTGGGGCGGTGGCACCGTGATCCTCCCCCGCATCGCGGGGGAGGGGGACCATGCGCAGCATGGTGGAGGGGGCGCGGCAGCTAAACCTGTTCAACCCAAAACAAGCATAACGGAGGAGAAGACTGATGCTTAAGACCCTGCTTCTGACCACGACGGCGCTGGCCCTCGGGCTGGCGCTGGCGGCCCCTGCGGGGGCGCAGACCACCATCCGGCTGGTCTCCAAGGACCTGCTGAGCTCCAACCCGCCCGATGTCGCCCATATCGAGCGCATCGAGGAGGCGCTGCGCGCGCAGGGCACCGATCTCGACATCCAGATCGTCGACCTGCCGTCCTCGGGCTATGCCGATGCGCTCGGCACCATGCTGCTCTCGGGCGATATTCCCGACCTGATCTACTTCCAGGGCGGCGACGCCAAGATGGCCGACCAGGGCATTCTCGAAGACCTCAACCCCTGGATCGAGCAGTCGCCGAACCTCAAGGCAGCCCTCTGGCCGCACAATGTCGAGCGGCTGAGCAACTACCCCTATCTGCTCTACATCTTCCCGCCACGCGCCCCGCAGCCGGTGGTGCGCAAGGATTGGCTGGACCAGCTCGGCATGGCGCCGCCGCAGACGGTGGAGGAATATGAAGCCTTCTTCCGCGCCATCCACGAGGCCGATCTCGATGGCGACGGCACGCCCGGCAACACCTATGGCGTGACGACGGCGGAAAACACCAACGAGCTGGACTCGATCTTCAACCAGGCCTTCGGCATCACCGGTACCTGGATGCAGGACGAAGCCGGCGAATGGGTGCATGCGCGCACGACCACGCAGGAGCGCGACAAGATCGCCTGGTACGCCAAGCTCGCGGCCGAGGGGCTCTACGACAAGGAATACGTCACCTCGAAGTTCGACGTGAAGGAGGACAAGTTCTACACCGGCCGCGCCGGCGTGATCTTCGGCTCCTCCGCGGAAGTGATCGACATCTATGGCGGCAAGATGCGCCAGGCGCATCCGGGCGAGGACATCGAACTGGCGCTGCTGCCGATCCCGTCGGGCCCCGGCGGCCAGGGACTGCAGGCGGTCGACGTCAGCAAGGAAGCGCGCGGCTTCGCCATCTCCAGCCTCTCCGAGCACAAGGCGGAAGTCGCCAAGCTGCTCGATTTCGTCGCGTCGACCGAAGGCCAGATGCTGGACCGCATGGGCTTCGAGGGCGAGGAATATACCAAGGACGGCGACAGCTACGCCATCACCGACAAGATGAGCACCTGGTATGCCCGCTTCTTCGCGGCCGCCAACTTCACCCCGCCGGTGGAGTGGAAGTCGGAAGCCGCCCAGCAATCGCTCGAGAACGTGCAGACCTGGTTCAAGCCGGACAATGCTTTCGTCTGGCCGGCCGAATATGCCGCCGATCTCGATGCGACCGAGAACGTCTACCGCGCCTGGGTCTACAAGTTCATTTCGGGCGAAGCCCCGATGGAGCAGTGGGACCAGTTCGTGGCCGAGTGGAAGGCCGCGGGCGGCGAGCGGCTGAACCAGTATGCCCGGACCGTGCTGGGCAGCTGAACAAACCCGAGGGCCGGATGCGGGGGGCGCCCCCTCATCCGGCCTTCGGCCACCTTCTTCACCTTCATTCGCTCCACTGGAGCGAATGATCGCTGCGCGACCGGCTCGAAGTCCCTCAAGGGGAGAAGGCCTGACTGAAGGCTCGCGGTTCCATCGCCTTCTCCCTTGAGGGGAGAAGGTGCCCGACAGGGCGGATGAGGGTGGGGCCGCACACGCAAGAACGGCACCTCCCCCCGGTATGGGGGCGGTTGGAGGGGGGTGACCCCACATGATGAGCGCGAGGGCGTCTTCCATGACTAACGATTTCACCGGCCGGGTCCGCGCCATGCTGCACGGGATCGCGCTCGGCGATGCGCTGGGCGCGCCGGTCGAAAAGCTCTCGGCCGCCCAGATCAGGCAGCGCTATGGCCGGGTGACGCGGCTCGATGCGCGCTGGCACAAGATGGACCTGCCGCCCGAGCAGAGGAACCACCGCATCCGCGGCAACGGCATCGTCACCGACGACACGCTGATGACGCTGGCGCTGATGGACGTCTACGCGGAGGCCGCCCGCCATCTCGATGCCTGGGACATGGCCGACGGCATGGTGCGGCAGATCGCCTGGACGCCGCGCTGGATCCCCGAGATGCAGCGCGAGACCAACCTGCTCGACCGGCTGTTCTATCCCGAGAAATGGATTTTCCAGCGCCACCAGCTGAGTGGCTGCGACCCGCGCCAGGGTGGCATCGGCAATATGGTGAACTGCGGCGCGGCGATGTACATCGCGCCGGTCGGCGTGGTGAACGCCGCCGACCCGCGCGCCGCCTATGACGAGGCCATCGCCTTCGCGTCCGGTCACCAGCAGAGCTACGGGCTCGAGGCAGCCGGCGTGTTCGCGGCGGCCGTCGCGGCGGCGTTCGTCCCCGGCACCAGCATCGGCCGCATCGTCGAGACGGCGCTCGGCCTCGCCAAGGACGGCACCCGCGCCGCCATCGCCGAAATCGCCGAGGCGGCAACCCTGCTGCGGGCCAAGGGCGCCGGCTATGACGAGGTGGTCGCGCGCTTCCACGGCATCATCGGCCGCTACTCGCCGATGGGCGACGACGTGAACCACGCGGCCGCCAAGGCCGGCGTGCCGACCGCCGCCTACCAGCCTTCGCGGCTGGGCGCGATCGAGGAACTGCCGCTGGCCCTCGGCTTCGCGCTGTTCAACGAGGGCGACTTCCGCACCTCCATCGAGGACGGCATTAATTCGGGCCGCGACACCGACTCCATCGGCGTGATGGCCGGCGCCATTCTCGGCGTGCTGCATGGCGAAGCGGTGATTGCGGAAGCGGAGCGGCTGACGCTCGATGCCGCCAACCGGCTCGACCTCACGGCGGCCGCCGACCGCTTCGCCGCCACTGCCACCCGCATCCTCCTCGCCGACCGCGAGACCCGCCTTGCCGCCGAGCGCGCCCGCGAGGCGCTGCTCGCGCCGCTTCCCTCCGCCAGCGTCGTCAACCTCTGATCCCGGACCTCATGCTCACCACCACCGAAATCTTCGACCGCATCTATTCCGGCTTTCTCGGCAAGGCCATCGGCGTTCGCCTCGGCGCGCCCGTGGAGCCGACCATCTGGAGCTATGAGCGGATCCGCGCCACCTATGGCGAGGTGACGCAATATCTGCGCAATTTCAAGAATTTCGCCGCCGACGACGACACCAACGGGCCGGTCTATTTCATCCGCGCGCTGCGCGACTACGGCTTGCAGGCGACCGCCGCCGATGTCGGCCGCACCTGGCTCAACTATGCCGCCGAGGAGCACGGCATGTACTGGTGGGGCGGCTTCGGCAACTCGACCGAGCACACCGCCTACAAGAACCTGAAGGCGGGGATTCCGGCGCCGGACTCGGGTGCCATCGCCACCAATGGCACGACGGTCGCCGAGCAGATCGGCGGGCAGATCTTCATCGACAGCTGGGGCTGGGTGAACCCGGGCAACCCGCAGCGGGCGGCAGAGATGTCGGCCATGGCGGCCTCGGTGGCGCATGATGGCGACGGGCTGAACGGCGCGCGCTTTTGTGCCGCCGCCATCGCGCAGGCCTTCGTCGCCACATCGATCGACGATATCGTCGAGACCGGTCTGGCGCAGATCGATGCCGGCTCGACCTATGCCCGCGTCGCCCGCGCGGTGATCGCCTTCCACAAGGCGAACCCCGCCGACTGGCGCGCCTGCCGCGACATGCTGACGGCCGACTGGGGCTATGACCGCTACCCCGGGGTCTGCCACATCATCCCCAATGCCGGCGTCACCGTGATGGCGATCCTCTATGGCGAAGGCGAACTGACCCGCACCGCCGAGATTGCCACCATGGCCGGCTGGGATACCGACTGCAATGCCGGCAATGCCTGCGCCATCGTCGGCACCTTCCAGCAGGTGCAGCCGAGCTGGGACAAGTATCGGAAGCCCATCAACGATTTCGTCGTCGCCTCAGGCGTGATCGGCACGCTGAACGTGGTGGATGCGCCGAGCTTTGCCCGCGAGCTGACCGTGCTGGCGCTGCGGCTCGCCGGCGAGGAGCCGCCCGCGCAATGGGTGGAGGATTTCGAGCGGCGCGGCGTGCGCTTCGATTTCGATGCCCCCGGCGCGACGCATGGCTTCCGCACCGAGCCGTTCAACCAGATCGCCGTGAAGGCCGCGACCGACCGGCAGGGGCCGGACTCGCGCGGGGCGCTGGAAGTGCTGCTCGACCGGCTGGAGCGCGGCCAGGGCGGGCGGGTGTTCTGGAAGCCGTTCTATCGCCGGTCGGACTTCGACGACGAGCGCTATCGCCCGATGTTCACCCCGCTCGCCGACGCCGGCCAGACGGTGAAGTTCAAGCTGTGGCTCGACCCCTGGAACGGCGACGGCAATCTGCGGGTGGTGCCCTATGTGCGCCGGGCAATGACGGGCGAGATCGTCGAGACCGGCGCCTGGCATGTGCCGGGCTCCGAGGGTTGGCAGGACTATGCGTTCGAGATTCCCGCGGGCGATGAGGCGATCGACGAGATCGGCGTGCTGGTCGAGTATTTCGGGCGGCTGAAGTTCCTCGGGCGGCTGTTCCTCGCGGACTTCTCGGTGTCGGGCAAGGGCCGCGTCGCCATCGACCCGAAGCGCGAGCAGCAGGAGTGGGGCGGGATCACCCGCTTCACCTGGAACCGCGGGCACTGGAGCCTGCAGGATGGCGCGATCCACGCCCACACCGCCGAGGACGCGGATGCCTGGACCGGCAATGCCTATCTGCGCGACGTGACGGTGACTGCCGATCTCACCCCGCTCGCCGGCCGCTCGCACCTCGTTGCGGCGCGGGTGCAGGGGACGAGCCGGTTCTACGCCGCGGGCATCGAGAATGGCGAGGCGGTGATCGTGCGGCAGGATCATGGCGCGACGGTGCTGGCGCGGGTGCCCTTTGCGGCAGAGGCGGGCAAACCGCTGCAGCTGGCCTTCACGGCGAAGGGCGAGAGCCTCTCGCTTTCGATCGACGGTCGCGAAGTGGTGGCGGCGACGGACGGGCAGTATCGCTACGGCCAAGCCGGGCTGCGCATGGCGTCGGCCGGGCGGATGACGGTCTCGCGGCTGGAGGTGGTGGAGCTGTGAGGCTGACGCGCACGCTGGTGGATGCCCGATGACCCCCATCCCCTTCGACCCCACCGCGGCCGGCCCGCTCGACGGCATTCGCGTCATCGACCTCAGCCGGCTGGTGGCGGGCAACATGCTCAGCCTGCAGCTGGGCGATTTCGGGGCCGACGTGATCAAGGTCGAGCCGCCGCAGGGCGATCCGCTGCGCGAGTGGCGCGATGACGGGCATGCGCTCTACTGGAAGACCTATGGCCGCAACAAGCGCTCGCTGGTGCTGAACCTCAGGCAGGCGGCGGATATGGCGGCGCTGAAGGCGCTGCTCGGGACGGCGGACGTGTTCATCGAGAACTTCCGGCCGGGGACGCTGGAAGAGATGGGGCTCGCGCCGGAGGTGCTGCTGGCGCTGAACCCTGAGCTGATCGTGGTGCGGATCTCCGGCTTCGGGCAGACCGGGCCCTATGCGCATCTGCCGGGCTTCGGCACCATCGTCGAGGGGATGAGCGGCTTCGCCTATCGCACCGGCTTTCCGGATCGCGAGCCGGTGCTGCCGCCGCTGGCGCTGGCCGACATGATCGCGGGCCTGCAGGGCGCGCAGGCGGTGCTGACGGCGCTGTTCGCCCGGCTGCGCGGCCGGGCGGCCGGGCAGGTGATCGATCTGAGCCTGATCGAGCCGATCTTTTCGACGCTGGGGCCGGAGGCGGCGATCTACCATGTCACCGGCAAGGTGAAGGAGCGTGTCGGCTCCGCTTCCAACACCGCCGCGCCGCGCAATGTCTATCGTTGCGCCGATGGCCGCTATGTCGCGCTGTCGGGCTCTACGCCGCAGGTGGCGCGGCGCATCTTCGAGGTGATCGGGCGGCCGGAGATGAACGAGGATCCGCGCTTCCGGACCAATTCTGACCGCGTGAAGCATCGCGACCTCGTCGATGCAGCGGTGGGCGAATGGTTCGCCCGACACGGGCATGACGCGGCGCTGGCGCTGATGCGCGAGGCAGGGGCCACGGTGGGGCCGATCTACTCGATCGCGGACATTGCCAAAGACCAGCATTTCGTTGACCGCGGCATCATTGTCGATGTCGAAGACCAGCAGTTCGGCAGCCTGCCGATGCACAACATCGTGCCGCGGCTCAGCGGGACGCCGGGGACGTTCCGCCGGCCGGCGCCGGAACTGGGCGAACACACCGCGGAAATTCTCGCCGAGATCGGCGCGGGGGACGGGGCATGAGGCTCCGCTCGCTGCTTTACGTGCCGGCGCATCAGGAGCGCTTCATCGCCAAGGCGCATGAACGCGGGGCGGATGCGCTGATCCTCGACCTCGAGGATGCGGTGCCCGAGGCCGACAAGGACCGGGCGCGCGATGGCCTGGCAGCGAGCGTTCCGGCGGTGGGGCAGCGGGGGGCGGCGGTGTTCGTGCGCAGCAATGCCGGCGCGCGGGCGCTGGACGATGCCCGCGCCGCCTGCCGCGCCGGAGCCTTCGGGCTGATGCTGCCCAAGGTGACGGAGACCGGCAGTCTCGCCGCGTTGGCCGGGGTGCTGCGCGCCGAGGAAGCGGCGCTGGGGCGGGCGGCAATGCCGTTCATCGCCATCGTCGAAAGCCCGGCGGCGCTGCTCGACGCCCGCGCCATCGCCGCCTTTCCCCGCGTCGTCGCGCTCTGCCTCGGCAGCGAGGACTTTGCGCTGGCCACCGGGGCGACGCCGACGCCGGAGGTGCTGCGCCTTCCCAAGCTGCTGCTGCACTATGCAGCCAAGGCGGAAGGCAAGCTGTCGCTCGGGCTGTTGCGCTCGATCGCCGACTATGCCGACACCGCCGCGCTCGCCGAGGCCGCCCGCGAGGCGCGCGCCCATGGCTTCGACGGCGCCACCTGCGTCCACCCCTCGGCGATCGCCGGGCTGAACGCAGCCTTCAGCCCCACGCCGGAGGAACGCGCCTGGGCGCGCGCCGTGCTGGCGGCGGCGCCAAGCACAGAGGGCGCGTTCGCCTTCGAGGGCCAGATGGTCGATGCCCCGGTGCTGGCCCGGGCCCGCCGGCTGCTGGCGCAGGACGATGAGGGTCCTGAGCCGGTCAAGCTTGCCTAACCCCGCCTGCGGCTCTCCCGCCGCTCCACCCGCTCAGGGCGTGCTGTCGGCGCCCGGCGGATGCGGGTTGCGGACGGGGGCGTAGTCCATCAGGCCGATGCTGCGCAGGGCTTCCGGCCGCAGGATCTGCACGGTGCCGTTGCGCCAGTCCATCAGCCCGTCCTTGCGCAATTGCTGCAGGCAGCGATTGACGTGCACCTGGGAAAGCCCGGTGGCTGCCGCGATCTGCGCCTGCGTCGCGGGGAAGTGAAACTCCGATCCGTTCGCCGTCCCGGCCTGCTGCGCCTTGAGCATCAGCCCGAAGAACAGCGCCGCAATGCGCTCATGCGCCCGCCCGGCAATGGTCGAGACCATGGCGCGCGCCAGATCGTTGTCCTGCGCCTGATGGCGCTCGGCGAACAACTCGCGCAGGCGCTGGGTGGGCAGGTTCTGACCCAGCCGGCCGGCATCGAGCGTCGCGACCCGGGCGCCGAGCGAGCCGATCGAGAACAGCCGGTCCTGGTCCCACAGGCTGGTGGGCGAGACGATCTCGCCGCGGGTGGCAAAGCGCACGATGATCCAGCGCCCGTCCTTGAGCGTCACATATTCGTAGACCCAGCCAGCGGAGACGAGATGCAGCAGATTGCTGCGATCATGCGCGACATCCTCGCCCCGATCGAGGACGTGCGACCGCAGCAACGCAGCCCCGAGCAGCTCCGTCTCCTCCTGATTGAGCCCATGATGGCTCGCGAAAAGCCCGATCAGTGGGTGCACGCGCTCACTCGCTTAGCCCCGCTCGTGAGCGAAACGTGCGGCGACGCCGAAGGTTGCACAGCTCGATATGCGCAGTTGTGACTTGAGGCCACGCCCGGAACGTGCAACCCCAGTTGGTGCCGACCGATGCTGGGAACGGGCACATGACGCGCTACTTCTTCTGCTTTTCGATCGGGAACGGCACGGAAACCGTCAGCGACAACGAGGGCACCCTGCTTGCCGACGACGCAGCGGCCCGGAGCGAAGCGACGCGCGCGCTGGTGGAGATCGCGCGCGACTGGGAAGGGGCCGGATACCCGAATGCGTCCGTGCGGGTGACGGACAGCCACGGCGACACGCGCTTCACGCTCCAGCTCCGTTTCGACGAGCTGACTGACTAGACGCACCTTGGCTCCGATGGCTCGAATGGGGGCAGCCGGCGATGCGCCGGCAAGGGGGGCCGGCAAGCCGGCATGATTTTCTGAGGCCCCCGCAGAAATCGCTCAATAACAAATGCAAGTGTGGCGCCAGAATCTGGCTGCACTTCCACGCGGTTGTGCGTCCCGGCCACCCGCGCGGCGAACTTTTCGCGGGGATTGAGGTTGGACCTTCGCAGCACCACGGAGGCCGCCATGACGCGCAAAGCTCAGCACACACAGCCTACTCCGCCGCCCGCGCCTGACCGGCGCGCCGACAGCAAGGAGGAGGCGGCGTTCCTCCAAAAGGCCTTCGACATTCCGCCTGTGGAGGCGGCGCGGCTCGTCGATGCGCCGCCGGAAACGGCTGCCGAACTGGCGCAGACCGGCGAGCGTCGCGCCGATCCGCTTGCCGGCGACCCGGTTCCCGAAGCGCCGGCCTCGGATGTCACCGCCGACTCCGATGAGGAGATGCTGAAGCCGGTGCTCAGTCGCCGCAACGAACGGACCGGAGCCGGCTGAGGCCGGTCAGGGCACGAAAGGACAATCACAATGACACATGCACCCACTGAGCAGCCGCCCAGTTCCGGGCAGCCGGTCAATCCGGACGAGCTGGGCCCCGCCCAGCCGCACGAGGTCGATCAACCCGGCGGCGCCCCCCTCGCGCCAGACGAGCGCGGGAAGGATCACCGCCCCGAGGATCACCACCCCCACCCAAGCAAAGGCCCCAGCTCCCGCTGAGGCCTGCATCCTGAGCCTGCCAAAGGACGAAGGCCCGGCACGCCAGCCCTTCGCCGAGGCCTTCCCACGCTAGACCGTTTCATTTTGCTGTTGAGTCGATTTTCGGGACGCGCGGAGTTCTCAGTCGACCTCCCTCCCCTTCGACGGGCTTCGAGGCGCCCGGAAATGGCGCCAGTGGCGCCATTTCAGCCAACTTCGAGGGATCAGAAATCGGTCCAGTGGACCGATTTCCCCGAAGAAGGCCACGGCAGTGGCTTGGGCCGGGGTGGGGTGACGGGAGCCGGTGAACCAGGCGATTGTCCGGTGGCTCTCCGCTCCCCACCCTTGATCCCTCCCCGCGAAGGGGCAGGGAGACGACTGCAACGCCGGTGCGTCAGCTCAAACGTGAAACGGTTTAGCGCATCGCGCCGAGTTCCGTCGCAGCGCTGGCGGGCGGGGGCAGGTTCAGTTCGTCGCGGAGGCGGTCGGCGAACCAGTCCAGCGTCAGGCGCAGGCCTTCGGCCAGCGGCACCTCGGGCGCCCAGCCGAGCAGGGTCTTCGCCCGGCCGATATCCGGCCGGCGGCGCTGCGGATCGTCGGTCGGCAGCGGCCGGAGCGTGCGCTCAAGCCGGTGGCCCACTAGTTCTTCCAGCAGGTCGGCAAGCGCCGTCACGGTGAACTCGCCGGGATTGCCGAGATTGACCGGCTGGCCGGGGTTCGGGTCCACTTCCATCAGGCCGATCAGGCCGGCGACGAGATCCGAGACATAGCAGAAGGAGCGCGTCTGCGAGCCGTCGCCATAGATGGTGAGGGGTTCGTGCTCCAGCGCCTGCACGATGAAGTTCGAGATGATCCGGCCGTCATCGGGCTGCATGCGCGGGCCGTAGGTATTGAAGATGCGCGCCACGCGCGTATCCACCCGCTCGCCCCGCAGCATGTCGAAGCACATCGATTCCGCGGCGCGCTTGCCCTCGTCATAGCAGGCGCGCGGGCCGGTGGCGTTGACGTGGCCCCAATAGTCCTCCTGCTGCGGGTGCTGTTCGGGGTCGCCATAGATCTCGCTGGTCGAGGCCTGCAGCAGGCGCGCGCCATGCGCTTCGGCCAGCAGCAGCAGGTTCCGCGTGCCCGCGACCGAGGTCATCATGGTGTGGAGCGGGTCGGCCTGGTAGCGCGGGGGCGAGGCCGGGCAGGCGAGATTGTAGATGCGGTCGAGCGTGCCGTGCCAGTTCAGCGGCTCGACGATGTCGTGGCAGATGAGGTGAAACCGCGGATGGTTCTCCAGCGGCTGCACATTAGCCCGCGCGCCGCTGAGGAAGCTGTCGACGCAGATCACGCGATGGCCCTGGTCCAGCAGCGCATCGCACAGATGCGAGCCGACGAAGCCGGCGCCGCCGGCCACCATAACGGTGCGTTCGGCAGCCATATCCCTGGGTAAAAAGTTCATGGGAGTAGCCTTTCCTCGGGGCGCACTGTGGCGCCGGTGGTCGAGACGGTGCCGCCGCGTTGGCGGTCGGCGATATGGCTCAGAATGTTGATCAGTTGCGCCGCCCGGGCCGCGCCGGTGTGATTGGCGAGCACGATGGCGCGGGCGGTGTCGGCCAGCTGCCGGCGGCTGCTGTCGTCGGTTGCGGTGAGCGCCGTGACCACCGCGTCGCTGTCGTCGACGATCAGCGCTGCGGCGCGGTCCGGCAGCAATTCGTCGAGCCCCGCCCAGCGATCGGAGAGGATCGGCACGCCGCAGGCCGCCGCCTCGAACAGCCGCACGCTGGGCGAGTGCCCGGCCGCCACCATGTCGGCGCGGGTCACGTTCAGCGTGAAGCGCTGCGCGCTGTAGAAATCGGCATGCCGGGCGGGCGGCAGGTGCTCGATGCGCTCGACATTCGCCGGCCAGGCGATGTCGTCGGGATATTGCGGTCCCGCCACGACGAAGGCCAGCTCCGGCAGCCGCCGCGCCGGCTCCAGCAGCAGCCGGTCGAGCACCGGCTGGCGGTCGGGGCTGTAGGTGCCGAGATAGCCGAGGTCCCAGCGCCGGGCAGTGCCGGTCGGTCGATAGCGCGTCTCGTCCACGGCGCAATAGAAGGCCAGCGCCTGCCGTGCGCCGAAGGTACCGGTCAACTCCATGAGCGACCGGCCGCCGGAAAAGGAGAGGTAGGCGTCGAACATCGCCACCTGGCGCGGCGCCAGATAGGTGCAGGCATTCTGCCCGAGCGCCGCCAGCGTCACCGGTGTATCGATGTCGTAAAAGCACAGCCGGCGCGGCTGCTGGCGCACCACCCAGTCGATCACCGCGATGCCGTCGGGCACATAGGAGCCGATGATCACCGCATCGGCATCCTGCAGGTCGGGGCCGAAGCGCTGCAGGTCGTCGGGGCCGTCATAGAGTTCCAGCCGACAGAACTCCGGCTCCGGCAGGTCGCGATTGCCGGCGTACCAGGGCTTGTCGTCCTCGAGGAACAGCAGCTCGTGCCCGAGGCCTTTGAGACCGCGCAGCAGGCCGCGATAGGTGGTGGCGTGGCCGTTCCCCCAGGAGGAGGACAGCGAGAGGCCGATGAAGACGAGCTTCATGCCGCGGCCTCCCGCAGCTGCTGCAGCCGCTCGGTGAGCGTCTCATGCACCAGTTCGGCGCGCCGGGCATAGCTGTGCTCGGCGCGGCAGCGCTGCAGCGCGCGGGCGCCGATCTCTCTTGCATGCTGCGGGGTGACGGCGCGCAGCAGCTCCACCACGTCATGGCCGTCGCGCGCGACGAGGATCTCGCGGCCGGGTGCAAAGAACAGCTCGATCCCTTCCCAGTGATCGGTGATGAGGCAGGCGCCGGCCCCGGTGGCCTCGAACACCCGCGTCGCGGGCGAAAAGCCGGTGGCCGCCATGTCGGCACGGGAGATGTTGAGCACCATGCGCGGCGTGCAGTTGAAGCCATTGTGCTCGGCCGTTCCGACATGGCCGATGGCGCGCACATTGGCCGGCAGCTGCGGCTGCTCCCAGCCGGAGCCGCCGAGGAGGAAGGTGGCCTGTTCCAGCCGTTCGGCCGGGTGGAGGAAGAACGTGCGCACCCGCTCCTCGCGATCCGGCAGCCGGTTGCCGAGAAAACCCAGATCGGCGGCAAAGCGCGGCTCGGCCGGCACCGGAAAGTGCGTGTCGGGGTCCAGCGCGTTGTAGACGGGGAGGCAGGACCTTGCACCGAGTTGGCGATAGGCGGCCATCACCGGCTCGCCGCCGCCATAGGTGAAAACCAGATCGAGCCGCGGCAGGGCACGGCGCAGCGGCGCGTCGGGATTGGCGCGCATCTCGGCGAGTGTCGCCGGTGCATCGACATCCCAGAACACCAGCAGTGCGCCCGCTGCCGTCGCCGCCGAGAGCGCGGCGAGCAGGGTATCGTCGGCATAGCCGACCCCGCTCGCCTTCACCACCACATCGGCTGTTGCAGCTTCGGCCGCCGCCGCCTGCATCGCCTCGGGCGTTGCGGGATAGACCACGACCCGGCACCAGTCGGGCGGCGCGATATCGCGATGGGCCTGCCGGTCATACGCATCCGGCTCGTAGAAGGTGATCTCGTGGCCCTTCAGCGCCAGCGCCCGCAACAGGCCCCGGTAATAGGTCGCCGCACCGTTCCAGTAGGACGACAGCAGGCTCGAGCCGTAAAAGGCGATCTTCATTGCGCAGCACTCCTGAGGGCGCCGAGATCGGCGAGGATGGCCAACAGTTCATCGACGCGATGCGCACAGCTGTGGCGGGCGCGGATGGTCTCGAGCCCGGCCGCCGCGAGCGCGGCGCGTTCGGCGGGGTCGGCCTGCAGCCGGCTGAGCGTCGCCGTCATTTCGGCGCCGCTCTCCACCCGCAGATAGTCGGTGCCGGTGCGGAACAGCCCTTCGCTGTCCTCCCAGGGCGCCGAGACGAGCGGGATGCCGCAGGCGAGGGCCTCGAACATGCGGATGGTCGGGATGCCCGGCAGCGTCGCGACATAGGGCCGGCGCGGCACATGCACCGTCATGCGGTGCCGGGCGAAGGCACGCGGCACGTCGGCATTGGCGAGCCAGCCGCCATAGCGGAGGCCAGCCTCGGCGAGGGCGGCGAGCGCGGTCTCGGGGTAGCGCACGCCGTGCACCGTGCCGCGGAGGCCCAGCTCGGCGGCCGGGCGGATCAGGTAGGCATCGAGTTCCGCCGTCCGCTCGTCGTCGCCCCAATTGCCGATCCAGACCAGATCCGCCACCAGAGCGATCTCCGGCCGCGGCCGGAACAGCCGGGTATCCGCCGCTTCGTGCCAGACGAAGACATTGCGCCCCCAACCCTCGCGCAGATAGCGCTCGCGGAGCGCCGCGCCGAAGGCCAGCACGCCGTCATAGTCCTCGAGCATCAGCCCGCCGATATCGCTCGCCGCCGAGACGGCGCGGTGGTGGGTGTCGTGAAACAGCAGCGTGAAGCGGCTCTCGCGCCGGATGCGGCCGATCCGGGCGATCAGCGCCGGATCGGTCCACTCATGCACCACGACCACATCGGCGTCCGCCAGTGCCGCGGCGTGGTCGAAATCCGGGCCGTAGCGCGTCGCCTGCAGTTCGGGAAAATCGCTGCCGAAGCGCTCGATCGCGGCCGGTCCCTGCTGTGCGAGAAGGTTGGCGCGGCTCCAGCTGTCATGCGGCTCGAGAGCCCGCACGCGGTGCCCGCGCGCCACCAGCTCGCGCAGCACGCCGCGCAGGAAATGCGCATTGCCGTGGTTCCAGTCCGACACCAGCGAATGCAAATAGAAGACGAATTGCATGCTCAGGCGCTCCTCTCGCTTCTCGCGCGCGCGCCGGTGAGCCCGGCATAGAGCGCGGCCATCTGCGCCGCCTGCGCGCCGAGGCTGAACTGGGCGGCGCGGGCGCGCGCGGCGGCTCCGAGTTCGGCGCGGCGGTCGGGGTCGGCGGCCAGTTCAGTGAGGGCTGCGGCGAGGGCGCCGGGGTCGCGCGGCGGCACGAGGCAGGCGGCGCCGTGCCAGAGTTCGCGATAGGTCGGGATATCCGAGAGCACCATGGCCGCGCCGCCCGCCGCAGCCTCCAGCGCGGAGAGGCCGAACGGCTCGTAGACGGAGGTGGAGACGAAGAGGCCCGCACTGCCCGCGAGGCTTCGCACCTGTCGGTTGGGGAGTTCGCCGAGCCATTCGGCGTGCCTGAGGTCGAGCGCCTCGCCATTGGGGCCGTGGAGGGCGCCGGCGAGCCGCACCGGCCAGGGGCTGTGCGCGGCGGCGCGGTCGAGCGTTGCGCCGTCCTTGCCGTCGTCCCACCAGCGCCCGGCGGCGAAGACGAAGGGCTCGCGCGCGACGGCAAAGGGGTGAAAGCCCGTCGCATTGTGCACGACCTCGATCGGCCCGATCGGCCCGTAGCAGGCCTCGAGCAGCGCCCGGTGGCTGGCGCTCGGCGCGAGCACGAGATCGGCTGCGGCGAAGCCCTGCCGGTTCAGCCGCTCCTGCCAGTCCCAGCCGGCGGGCAGGCCGGTGCCGCGCACCGCGCGGAACCAGCTGACGACGCAGGAGTGCGAGACGACCAGCAGCGGCACGTCGAGCGTCAGCCCGGCCGCCTGCGAGGGCAGGTTGAGCTGGACGATGTCGATCCCCTGTTCCCGCACGGTACGACGCAGCAGCGGCGCGATACCGCTGAGCGCATCGGCGTCCTCGACCAGCCAGTCGAGCGGCGCATCCGCCCAGAGCAGCCGCCCCACGCGGCGGGCCTCGGCTTCCTGGGCGGCCGAGGGACGGGGGCCGAAGCCGAGCAGCACGACGTCATAGCCGTGCTCGCCGAGGCTCGCCGCGAGATCGAGCGCGTAGCGCCACACGCCGCCGACGGCGTCGACCGTCATCAAGACGCGCTGCCGGTCGCCCAGTTGCGCCGGGAGCAAAGCGGGATAGTCGAGCATCATAGCGGCATGGCTTCCCTGATGCGGTGCGCTTTCGGCTCGGCGTCGCGGCCGGTGGCGAGCCAGTCGGCAAGCGTACGGAGGCCGTCCCGCCAGCCGGTCCGGGCCCGCCAGCCGAGTTCCGCTTCGAGTCGCCGCGTATCGGCGACGAAGTAATGCTGGTCCCCCGGCCGCCAGTCGGCCCGCGCGACGTGCACCGGCTCGCCCGTCAGGCGCTCGATTTCGCCGAGCACCGCCCGGAGGCTGACGGCATTGTCCGGGCCGCCGCCGAGATTGAAGGCGCGCCCCGACACCTGGTCGATCTGCGCCAGCACCTGCCGGTAGGCCGCCACCGCGTCGTCGACGAACAGGATGTCGCGCACCTGCTTGCCGTCGCCGAACAGGGTCAGCGCCTCGCCGGCCAGCGCCCGGATGAGGAAATGCGCCACCCAGCCCTGATCCTCAGTGCCGAACTGCCGCGGCCCGTAGATGCAGCTCATCCGCAGCACGGCGGTGCGCAGCCCGAAGGAATGCGCGTAGTCGAGCACATACTGGTCGGCCAGCCCCTTGGAGCAGCCATAGGGCGTGCAGAAATCAAGCGGCCGGTCCTCGCCGATGCCGAACCGCGCGATGCGCTCGTCGGCCGGCCTATAGGCCTCGCGCTCCTCGACCATCTCCAGGTCGACGAGATTGCCATAGACCTTGTTGGTGCTGGCAAAGATCACCGGCGCGTTCCGCCCGGCCCGGCGCACCGCTTCCAGCACGTTGAGCGTTCCGCGCCCATTGATCTCGAAATCGGCGCGCGGGTCGGCGAGGCTGGTGGTCACCGCCGTCTGGGCCGCCAGATGATAGACCGCGCGACAGTCGGCCAGCACGGCATCCATCTCGCGCTCGTCGCGGATATCGGCGATCACGCTGTGCAGCCGCGCGCCACCGGCCGTCGCCAGCCAGTCGAGATTACGGTCGACGCCGGGGCGGCTGAGATTGTCCACCACCAGCACGTCCTCGCCGTCGCGCAGCAGCGCCATGGCGAGGTTGGAGCCGATGAAGCCGCTGCCGCCGATCACCGCAATGGGCTTGGCCGCGCCGATCCGGCGCGGGGCCGGATGCGCCGCCAGTTGCGCGACGCGCGGCACGCCGCCTTCGCGCAGCAGCCGGGCGAGCAGCTTGGGCTGGCCGTCGGCGCGGTTCATGCCGAGGTGATAATGGCGGGGGTCGAACCAGAACCCCTCCTGGATCGACACATCCTGCGGCAGGTCGCACCAGCCATACCAGTAGAGCCGGTCCGCCGGCGCCCGCAGCGCCGAGAGGAACCGCCGCGCCTGCTCGATCTCGTCATTGCGCCAGGTCGAGTAGCCGGTCTCGGTGATCCAGATCTCTGCCTCCGGGTTGTGGCGGTCGAGGATGCGGCGCAATTCGCCCACATGGAGGTCCCAGCCGCCCCAGGTGCTGGTTTCGCTGTCCCAGGTGCCCGGAAAACCATGAAACCCCACGGCCTTGCAGACGCCGAGCACGCCGCGCTGGCCCATCAGGTCGACCCAATAGGGATCGAAGGGCGATGGGCCGCCCAGCACCGGGCGCTTGCCGCGCTGGCCGGCCCAATAGGCCGCCCCGCCGACCATCTCGCAGAACAGGTCGAAATCGGGGTCTTCGCGCCAGTCCCAGTCGAGGAGGTTGTTCGGCTCGTTCCAGAGTTCGATATCCTCGAAATGTGCGCCATAACGCGTGATGACGTGATCGACGAAATCGGCATAGGCCTTCAGTTCGCGCGGCGCGCCCGAGGTGCGGCCGGTGCGGGACAGCGAGGGCGGGGTGTAGTGGATGCAGGGCAGCAGCTCGCGATCCTTGGCGAGCCGCGGCAGCAGCCAGTCGAACCAGGCCTCGCCGCCCTCGGCGAGATATTCCGCCCAGGAGAGATGGGTGCGCAGATAGGCGACCCCTGACCCGTCCAGGGCCTCCAGCACGCGCTCCACTCGCTCGTGCTCGCCGGGGCGAAACCACTCGACCACGCCGAAGGGCCGCGACAGCTCCATGCGATGGGGCGGGGCCGCGTTCATTTCACCAGCCCCCGCTCCTCGAGTTCGCGCCGCATCTCGGCGCCGCGATCGACGGCGCCTTCCGCCCGCACCCAGGCGACCAGTTCGGCGAGGCTGTCCTCCAGCCGGTGCTGCGGTTCGAAGCCGAGCAGGTCGCGCGCCTTGGCGATGTCGGCGAAGCAGTTGCGGATGTCGCCGGCGCGGGCCTTGCCCATGATCTCGGGGGCGATGTCGAGTTCCATCGCGTCAGCCACCATCACGGCAATGTCCGCGATGGCATAGGCATTGCCGCTGCCGACATTGATGACGTGACCGGCGGCCTGCCGCTGTTCCAGCGCCAGCCGGAAGGCGCGGGCCACGTCGCGCACATGCACGAAATCGCGCTTCTGCCGCCCATCCTCGAAGATCAGCGGCGGCGCGCCATTGGCGAGCCGGGAGGAGAAATTGGCGAGCACCCCGGTATAGGGATTGGCCAGCGCCTGGCCCGGCCCGAACACGTTGAAAAGGCGCAGCGCCACGGCATCCACCCCGTAGGTGGCGCCGAAGATCAGCACCTCGCGCTCCTGCACATATTTGGTGAGCGCGTAGATCGAGGCGAGGTCGACCGGCTTTTCCTCGTCGGTCGCCACCGCGACCAGCGGCGCGCCGTCCGGTCCGAGCGGTTCCCAGCGCTTGTCGCGGATCGCGGCGTCGTCGCGTCGCACGCGGTCGGCGCGGTTGCCGTCGGCGGTGCGGTAGAGCCCCTCGCCATAGACGCTCATCGAGGAGGCGACCACCAGCCGCTCCACCGGATGGGCGATCAGCGCTTCGAGCAGCACGGCGGTGCCGAGATCGTTCGCGCCGACATAACGCGCTATTTCATACATGGACTGACCGACGCCGACTTCGGCGGCGAGGTGCACGACGCCGTTCACGCCATTGAGCGCCTCGGCGACGGCGGCCTTATCGCGCACATCGGCGCGCACCAGTTCGGCGCCGGTTTCCGGCTCCGGCGCGGCGCCGTGCACCTGGTCGACGAAGCTGTCCAGAATCCGGACCCGGTAGCCATGCGCCAGCAATTCGCGGGTGATGTGTCGGCCGATGAAACCGCAGCCGCCGGTGACCAGAACTGTGTCCACTTCGCCATCCTGTCCTGAAGGGGGGAATGGCGAGGCAACCTGTTCATCCGGGCTTGGTTCCGCTCCCAAGGGCCGGGATCTTCATCTTGAGCATTATCCTGATCATCAGCAGGAACCCCTGCCGCAACGCCAAGTTCCTCCCGCAATCGTCGCCCGCTTTGCGGGTGTTTCGCGCCATGCCGACACCGGCGAAAGGCCCGCCGGGTGGAACGCGCAAGCGTCGCTGCGGCGGCCGCCGTCCACCCCTTGCCCACAAGGAGCACCTTGCCCATGCCTCATGCCGCGACAGCCGAACGCCTCCATATCGACCTCCCAGCCAGCATGGCTGCTGCCATCGTCACCGGGGCGGGGCAGATCGCGGTGCGGCAGGTACCGGTGCCGGTGCCCGGGCCAGCGCAGGTGCTGGTCCGACTCGAAGGCTGCGGCGTCTGCGCCTCCAATCTCGGACCCTGGGCGGGGCCGGAGTGGATGCAGTTTCCGACCGCGCCGGGCGGCCTCGGCCACGAGGGCTGGGGCCATGTCGCCGCGCTCGGCCCCGGCGTCACCGAACTGCGGGTCGGCGACCGGGTCGCAGCGCTGGGGCAGGCGTCCTACGCGGAGTACGATGTGGTCGACACCGGCGCCGTCGTGCCGCTCCCCGCCGCGCTCGACGGCCAGCCCTTTCCCGGCGAGCCGCTCGGCTGCGCCATCAACGTCTTTCGCCGCAGCGACATCCAGCCCGGCCAGACCGTTGCCATCATCGGCATCGGCTTTCTCGGGGCGCTGCTGACCCAGCTTGCCACCGCCGCCGGGGCCCGGGTGATCGCCATCGCCCGCCGGCCCTTCGCGCAGGAGATGGCGCGCCGTGCCGGTGCCGCCGAGATCATCGCCATGGACGATCACTGGCGCATCATCGAGGAGGTGAAGCGGCTGACCGGCGATGCGCTCTGTCCGCGGGTGATCGAGGTCGCCGGCAAGCAGTGGCCGCTTGACCTCGCGGCAGAACTCACCGCCGAACGCGGGCGGCTGATCATAGCAGGTTATCACCAGGATGGTCCGCGCCAGGTCAACATGCAGCTGTGGAACTGGCGCGGGCTCGACGTGGTGAACGCGCATGAGCGCGATCCCGCCATCTATCGCGAGGGCATGGCGCTCGCTGTCGAGGCCGTCCTTGCGGGCCGGATGGATCCGCAGCCGCTCTTCACCCACCGCTATCGGCTGGACCAGCTCGATGCGGCGCTCGATGCGACGCGCGACCGGCCCGACGGCTTCCTCAAGGCGCTGGTGCTCTACCCATGAACCAACACGACACCGCCCTCACCGCCAGCCGTTCCGGCGCCGGCGATGCCCGCCCGCTGCGCCTCGGCTTTCTCGGCCTCGGCTGGATCGGTCGCCACCGCATGGCGGCGCTGCAGGCGGAGAGCGGCATCGAGATCGCCGCGCTCGCCGATGCCAGCGACGAGGCCGTCGCTGCCGCCGCAGACCTGGCGCCTGCGGCCGCCTGCACGCAGAGCTACGCGGAGCTGCTGGATATGCCGCTCGACGGCGTGGTCATCGCGACGCCCAGCGGCCAGCACGCCGAGCAGGCGATCCGGGCGCTCGAACGCGGCCATGCCGTGTTCTGCCAGAAGCCGCTGGGGCGCAATGCGCCGGAGGTCGAGGCGGTGGTCGCGGCCGCCCGCGGCGCCGACCGGCTGCTCGGGGTCGATCTCTCCTATCGCCACACCGCCGGCATGCAGTGGCTCCGCGAGCAGCAGCGGACTGGCGTGTTCGGTGAGCTGATCGCAGCCGATCTGGTTTTTCACAACGCCTACGGGCCGGACAAGCCGTGGTTCTATGATCGTCGCCAGTCCGGTGGCGGGGCGCTGATGGATTTGGGCATCCATCTCGTCGATCTCGCCCTCTGGGTCACCGGCTTTCCCGCCGCTCAGGTGGCGGCGGCGCGCTTTTACGCCGGGGGCAAGGTTCTAGGCGCTGATGCCGGGCATATTGTCGAGGATTTCGCCCTCGCCACCCTCACTCTCGCAAGCGGCGCCACCGTCCGCATCGCCGCCTCCTGGCGCGCCCATGCCGGGGCCGAGGCGGAGATTTCTGCGACCTTCCTCGGCACTGCCGGCGGCGCGCGGTTCGGCAATGTCGGCGGCTCGTTCTACGATTTCGCCGCCAGCCGCTTCGACGGCACCCATGCCGAAGCCGTCATCACGCCGCCCGACGCCTGGGGCGGGCGCGCCGCCGTCGACTGGGCCCGGCGGCTGGCAGCCGGGCAGCGCTTCGATGCTCCGGGCGGGGCCGAACTCGTCGCAACCGCCGGCGTGCTCGACGCCATCACCGCCGCGGCCCTCGGCTGAGGCCTCAGCGCATCAGTTCGGCGATCGACAGCGCCTGGTCTGGGGTGCGCGCCATGGCCACCACGCGGCGGGCGGTTTCCTCGCTGAGGCCGTAGCGGCGGCAGATGGTGTCGATAGTCTCCTCGCGCAGCATGTCGCGCTCGGTGGCAGTGGGGGAAAAGTCGAAGGCAGTACGCATGGGACGGACGATCTGTTGTGCTTGGCCAATAGCGGCATGACGGCTGAATGTCCTTCCGGGGGTTTGGTTCACATCGAGATGTGTACCCGACGTGATCGTCGCCCCTCGCGCGCCCCTCGCGCGATGCTACCGGTCGCAGGGCCGCGGCCGGAACCCTGCCGGGCCCACGGGGTTGGGTTCCTGATCCCTTATGCGAACCTCGGAGACCGCCATGCCTCTCTCCCGCCGCCACGCCCTTGCCGGCCTCGTCGCCGCCCCCATCGGCCTCGTGACGCTGTCCTCAGTCGGGGCGCAGACGCCGCCGGCCAACACGCAGGGGCGGTCGAATTATGTCGACCCGCTGCTCGCCCTCGGCGAGGCCTCGATCCTCATGTCGGAGGCGGCGCTGCAGCAGTCGCAGAACGACAACGTGCAGCAGTTCGCCGCGCTCGAGATCGACGAGCAGCGCACCATTGCCGGCATCCTCGCCGCCATTCCGGCCGGCGAAGACGCCGCGGTGCAACAGTCGCCCGATGCGCTGGCCCCGCTGCAGGGACTGAGCGGGCTGGACTTCGACCTCGCCTATATCGAGGCGCAGATCGGGCTCCACAATGATTTCCTCGGCCTCCACCGCACCATCAGCGGGGCGACCGATCCGACCATCGAGGCGGTGCTGTCGCGCATGGCCGAGCAGGGCGCGCTGTCGCACATCGCCATGCTCAACCTGCTGCAGCAACTGCTCGGCGCCGAACGCATCCAGGCCATCCAGGAAGGGCAGGATCCCGCCCCGCGCGACCCCGCCGCCCCCGCCCCGGCCATGCCGGAGGTACCGGAGGTGCCGGCCGCCAACTGAGGTCGGTCGTCGACGTTGTCGCCGCCGCTGCCGCGGCGGCAGTGAGCATGACGCGATCCTCGTGATCGCCCCTTGCCGTCCGCGCCCGACCATGGCACCAATCGGTGCATTGGTACCATGATTGGTTTGGGGGCGGGACATGGCTGGGCTGGCACTGGATCCGGCGCTTCTGGCGAGCTGGGTCGGCGTGATGATCGTCGCGGGCCTTGCAGCCGGCATCCTCGCGGGGCTGCTCGGTGTCGGCGGCGGCATCATCATCGTGCCGGTGCTGTATCAGCTGCTGAGTGTGATGGGTGTGGACGTCGAAATCCGCATGCATGTGGCGGTCGCCACTTCGCTCTCCACCATCATCGCCACCTCCATGGTATCGGTCGGCAGCCATCATCGCCGCGGCGCCGTGGATTTCGCCCTGTTGCGCAGCTGGGGGCCGTCGATCTTCGTCGGCGTGGTGCTCGGCACGCTGGTCGCCGGCTTCGTCAAGGGCTGGGTGCTGACGGCGGTGTTCGCCACAATCGCGCTGCTCGTGGCGCTCAACATGCTGCTGCGCCGGCAGGGCACCGCGCTCGCGCAGGATTTCCCCAATCTCGCGACCAAGCTGGGGCTGGGCGGGCTGGTCGGCTTCGTCTCGACCCTCATGGGCATTGGCGGCGGCACGCTGAGCGTCCCCATCCTCACCACCTTCGGCTACGATATCCGGCGCGCGGTGGGCACGGCGGCGGCGATGGGCTTCATCATCGCCATCCCCGGCACGCTGGGCTACGTCATCCTCGGCTGGGGGCAGCCGGGCCTGCCGCCGCTGTCGCTGGGTTATGTCAATCTCATCGCGGCTGCGGCGCTCATTCCCTGCACCGCGCTCGCCGCTCCCTGGGGGGCGCGCATCGCCCACGCCATTCCGAAGCGGGCGTTGCAGCTCTGCTTCGCCTTCTTTCTCGCCCTCACCTCGGGCAAGATGTTCTACGACCTCCTGTCGCTCTGAGGGAGCAGCGCATGCCGACCTCCAGTCCCGGTCCGGCTCACGCGGCGGCGCTGACGGTGCTGCGCCGCCATATCGAGGCGGCCGGCGAGCCGGGGCGCCGCCTGCCGCCGGAGCGCGAACTGGCGGCCACCATCGGGGTCGGGCGCCGGGCCCTCAGGCAGGCGCTCGACGTGCTCGAGGGCGAGGGCGTCGTCTGGCGGCGCCAGGGGCAGGGCACGTTCGTCGGCTCGCCGCAGCCCGAGCCGCTGGCGGGCCTCAGCGCGGTGACGAGCCCGGTGCAGCTGATGGAGGTGCGGCTCGCCGTCGAGCCTGTGCTCGCCCGCCTCGCGGCCATCCGGGCCAGCCGGAGCGATCTCGCCGAGCTCGAGGCGGCGGCGGCGAGGGTCGCGGCGGCGCGCGGGGCGGCGCAGTACGAGCTCGCGGACACCGCCTTTCACCGCCGCATCGCCGCCATGGCGGGCAATCCGCTGTTTCTCGCCATGTTCGATATGGTGGTGGCGCTGCGCCGGCAGGCCGGGTGGACGCAGATGCGCGCCGAAACCCACAGCGCCGGGCAGGCTGCCCGTTTCGTCTCCGCCCATGCCGATATCCTCTCGGCCCTCGCCCGCACCGATCCGGATGGAGCGGAGGCCGCGATGCGCCGGCATCTGCGCGAAGTCGCCATCGAATCGGTGGGCATGGACCCGAGCCCCAGCGTCACCCGCTGAGCGAAGGGCACTGAAGAGCGCCCCCCGGGCCTCCCCTCAATGCGCAGCGCCGGAGGCCGCGACCGCCTCCTCCACCGCAGTGAGCAGCGGCGCGCCGAGATGCGGCTTGGTCACGGTGCGGTAGCTATAGGCCGAGAGCATGTGCCGCCCGTCATTGGCGAGCAGCACGGCCGGCCGGAACCTGATCAGGAAATCCGCCGCCGCCTGCTGCCGGTGGGCGGCCGCGTGGTGGTCGAACACGGTGCAGGCGAAGGCGTCGGGGCCTTCGCCGATGGCATCGAAGCTGGAGCGCAGGTCCACCCGGTGCCCCTCCGCCTCGAGCGCGAAGCGCAGCGAGTTGGCGAGGGCGCTGGAGGAGGCGATGACGAGGATGTTGGCCATTTCGTGCGTGTCGCAGCAAGCGACCGGCGACGCGGAGCGCCACCGGCCAGTTCCGGGCTCAGCCGGGATCGCGCCCGTCGGCCTTCAGCTCGTACCACATGGCATTGAGGATGCCGAAGCTGCAGGCGAGGCTCACGCCGAGGATCCAGGAAAAGTACCACATGGCTCTGTCTCAATACGCGTTGGGGTTGCGGTCGATGCTCTGCGCCGTCACGGGGCCCCGCATCACGCGGAACACCCAGGCGGTGTAGACGAGGATGATGGGCAGGAAGACGATGGTCGCGCCCAGCATGATGAACAGCGTCAGCTGGCTCGACGACGAATCCCACACCGTGAGGCTCGCCGCCGGGTCGACCGAAGAAGGCAGCATGAAGGGGAAGAGGCTCACGCCCGCCGTGGTCAGGATGCCGGCAATCGCCGCGCTCGAGGCGAGGATGCCGGTGATCCTGGCCTGCGCCCCCAGCGCCCAGTAGGCGACGAGGCTGCCGGCGAGGCCGAGGATCGGCGCGAGCCAGAGCAGCGGCATCGCGGCATAGTTGGCGGCCCAGCCGCCCCGCACCAGTTCCACCGTCTTGCCGAGCGGGTTCGAAGGCCCAAGCACGTCCTGCGGGCTCACCACGCGATAACCGTCGATGAGGAAAAGGATGGCGAGCCCGGCGAGCGCGAACAACCCCGCCGTCGCGAGCGCCGCCCAGCGGCCATAGAGGCGGGCCCTGAGCGCCACCATGCCCTCGGTGCGGGCGGCGATCACCGCGGCCCCCTGCGTGATCAGCATGCCGAGGCTGACGAGGCCGGCAACCAGCGCGAAGGGCGTGAGGAGGCCGAAGAAATTGCCCTCATAGCTCGGGCGCAGCGTCGCATCGAGCCGGAACGGGGCGCCGAGGAAGAGATTGCCCATTGCGACGCCGAACACCAGCGCCGGCACGAACCCGCCGATGAACAGGCCCCAGTCCCAGGCCTCCCGCCAGCGCGGATCGTCCACCTTGCCGCGGAACTTGAAGCCTACGGGCCTGAGGATCAGCGCCAGCAATATCGCGATCATGGCGATGTAGAAGCCCGAAAAGCTCACCGCGTAGATCGCCGGCCACGCCGCGAAGATGGCGCCGCCCCCCAGCACCAGCCACACCTGGTTGCCTTCCCAGGTCGGGCCGATCAGGTTGATCAGCACGCGCCGTTCCTCGTCGGTGCGGGCGACGGCGGGCATCAGCGCGCCGACGCCCAGATCCATGCCGCCCATGATGGCAAAGCCGATCAGGAGGATACCCAGGAGCGCCCACCAGATGAGACGCAGCATTTCATAGTCGAGGGGAATCGCGCTCATTCGGCGGGCTCCGGGTTGGCGGCCCCGTAGGGACGGCTGGCAGGGTCGGGGGTGAGGTCGGGGCCGTCGAGCACCGTGCGGTCGCTCGGCCCCTTCTGGACCACGCGCACCATCAGCCACACCATGATGATGGCGAGCGTGGTGTAGACGGCGACGAAGAAGGTCAGCGAGATCGCGAGGTCCCACACGCTGAGGCCCGAAGCGGCGTAGAAGGTCGGCAGAACGCCCTCCACCACCCAGGGCTGCCGGCCATATTCGGCCACCAGCCAGCCCGCTTCCGCGGCGAGCCACGGCAGGGGCAGGGTGAACAGCGCCGCCTTGAGCAGGAACCGGTTGCTGTCGAGGGTGTGGGTCGAGGCCTTCCAGAACCACAGCGCGAAGAACGCGATGTAGAAAAAGCCCACCGCCACCATCAGGCGGAAGCTCCAGAACAGCGGCCAGACGTCCGGCACCGTGTCGAGCGCCGCCTGGGCGATCTCCTCGCCGGTCGCGTTCTCGATGTCGGCGCGATAGCGCTTCAGCAGCAAGGCGTGGCCGAGATCGGCGCTGGTTGCCATGAACTCGGCCCGCGCCACCGCGTCGTTCGGGTCGGCCTGGATCGCGGCGAGCGCGCGATAGGCGTTGATGCCGTTCTCGATCCGCACGGCGGCACGTTCCATCAGTTCGGTGATGCCGGGCAGGTCGCGATCGAGCGAGCGGGTGGTGATGAGGCCCAGCACCCAGGGGAACTTCACCTCATAGGTCGGGTGCCCGTCGGTGCCGGGCAGCGCGAACAGGGTCAGCCCCGCCGGCGCCGGCTCGGTCTCGTACATCGCCTCCATGGCGGCGATCTTCATCTTCTGGTGCTCGGTCGCGACATAACCCGACTCGTCGCCCAGGACGACCACCGACAGCGCCGCGGCAAGGCCGAAGCTCGCCGCCACCACCATCGAGCGCTTGGCGAGTTCGACATGCCGGTTGCGCAACAGGAAGAAGGCGCTGACCCCGAGCACGAAGACCGCCCCCGTCACATAGCCGGCCGAGACCGTGTGCACGAACTTCGCCTGCGCCACCGGGTTGAACAGCACCGCCATGAAGTCCACGACTTCCATGCGCATGGTGTCGGGGTTGAACTGGGCGCCGACCGGGTTCTGCATCCAGCCATTGGCGATGAGGATCCACAGCGCCGAGAAATTGGCGCCCAGCGCCATCAGCCAGGTGACGGCGAGGTGCGCCACCGGCTTCAGCCGGTCCCATCCGAAGAAGAACAGGCCGATGAAGGTCGCTTCGAGGAAGAACGCCATCAGCCCTTCGATGGCGAGCGGCGCGCCGAACACGTCGCCGACATAGTGGCTGTAGTAGCTCCAGTTCATGCCGAACTGGAATTCCATCACGATGCCGGTCGCCACCCCCATGGCGAAGTTGATGCCGAACAGCGTGCCCCAGAACAGCGTCGCCTGCCGCCAGATGCGGCGGCCGGTCATCACATAGACGCTTTCCATGATGGCCATCAGGAAGCTGAGGCCGAGCGTCAGGGGCACGAAGATGAAGTGGTACATTGCCGTCGCCGCGAATTGCAGGCGCGAGAGGTCTACGACGAGTTGGTCGACCATGGGGTGCAGTCTCCGGGATCGGGCCGGACCTGCCGGCTCTCTCCCCGGTTATGCCCATGGGCGGGGGTGCCGTTTGACCTACGTCAAATCACGGAGGGGAGGGGGCCCCTACGGTCGAAACGTGATCGGACCGGACCCCTATGCCCCAGCCTATTGACCAGGATTTCAAGCCCGCCAGCTGGCTCAACCGCCTCGCCCGCCACGGCGGGCGACCCATGCTGGCGGCCATGGCGCTGCCACTCGCCGGCGCGGCGCTGCTGCTCATCCAGGCTGCCGTGCTTGCAGGCCTCGTCCACGAGCTGGTGGTCGCGGGTCGGCCGCTCGCGACACTGCTGCCGCCGCTCGCCCTGCTGGTGGCGTTGCTGCTGTTGCGCGCACTGCTCGGCAGCCTCGGCGACATCGCCGCCGTCCGGGCCGGTGAACTCATCAAGCAGCGCCTGCGTCACGCCATTGCCGGCACGCTGTTCGCCCGCGCCCCGGGCTGGACCGGCAGCCGGCCGTCCGGCGCGCTCTCCGGGCTGATGCTGGAGCAGACCGAGGCAATGGACGGCTATTTCGTCCGCTATCTTCCGGCCATGCTGCAGGCGGCCATCGTGCCGCTGGCCTTCGCCATGGTCATCGTCCCCATCGACTGGGTCGTGGCGCTGCTCTTCCTTGTCACCGCGCCGTTGATCCCGCTGTTCATGGCGCTGGTCGGCTGGGGCGCCGAAGCGGCGACCACGGCGCAGGCGACGGCGCTGAGCCGGCTCTCGGCCCGGTTCGCGGACCGGCTGCGCGGCCTCGTGACGCTGCGGCTCGCCGGCCGGGCCGCAGCCGAAGTGACCGCCATCCGCACCGCCAGCGAGGAATTGCGCCAGCGGACCATGCGGGTGATGCGCATCGCTTTTCTCAGCTCCGCCGTGCTCGAATTCTTCGCCGCCCTCGGGGTGGCCGGCGTTGCGCTCTATATCGGCCTCACCTTCCTCGATCTTGTCTCGCTGCGGGCCGACCCGCTGACGCTCTCGGCCGGTCTGTTCTGCCTCCTGATGGCGCCCGAAATCTACCAGCCGCTGCGCCTGCTCGCCGCGCACTACCATGACCGCGCCTCGGCGCGCGCCGCCGCCGAGCAGATCGTCGAGCAGCTCGAAGCGGTGCCCGATCTCGCGGCTGCCCCCACACCCGCCACCACCACCACAACCGAGGCCATTGCGGCGGCGCCCGTCGCCGTTCCCGCGCTGCCGCTCCGCCTCGCCGGGCTCGGCCTTGCGACGCCCGATGGCCGGACCATCCTCACGGATGGCAATCTCGACCTCCGGGCCGGCGAGCATGTGGCGATCCTCGGCGATAGCGGCATCGGCAAGTCGACACTGCTCGAAGCCTGCGCGGGCCTCCGCGCCCATTCCGGCCACATCCTCATTGGTGGCAGCGAACTGCGCGATGCCGAGGAGGAATGGCTCCGCGCCCATGTCGCGGTGCTCGGCCAGCGCCCGCGGCTGTTTGCCACGAGCATCGCCGACAATATTCGCCTCGGCCGGCGGGACGCCTGCCATCTCGCGGTGCAGCACGCCGCCGAGCGCGCCGGGGTGATGGATTTCGCGGCGGCGCTGCCGCGCGGGCTCGACACCCCGGTGGGGCAGGGTGGCACCGGCCTGTCCGGTGGCGAGGCGCAGCGCGTGGCGCTGGCGCGGCTCTATCTGCGCGATCCCGCGCTCATTCTCCTCGATGAGCCGACGGCCCATCTCGATCTCGCCACCGAGGACATGGTGATGGACGGGCTGGTCGATTTCGCCCGCGGCCGCACCATGCTCGTCGTCACCCATTCGGCCGCCGTCGCCGCGCGCATGGATGGCGTGTGGCGGCTGGTCAACCGGCAGTTGCTGCCGGCGCCGCGCCCGCAGCGCGTCCGGCGTCCCGGCGCGAGGAGCGCAGCATGAAGGCCATTCTCTATTTCGCGCCGCTGTTCACCCGCTTCCGCGGCGCGCTGCTGCTCGGCCTCGCCCTGTCGCTGCTGACGCTCGCGGCCGGCATCGGCCTGCTCGGCGTCTCGGGCTGGTTCCTCACCGCCGCCTTCCTCAGCGGGGCCGGCGTCGCCTTCAACCTGTTCGGGCCGTCCTCGGCCATTCGCGGGCTCTCTTTCGTGCGCATCCTCTCGCGCTATGGCGAAAAGCTCGCCGGGCACAATGCAACGCTCAGCCTGCTGTCGGATCTGAGGCAATGGCTGTTCGCGCGGCTGTTCCCGCTGCTGCCGCTGCGCGGCGCGCTGGGGCGCGGCGAGGTGGTCAGCCGGCTGCTGGCCGATGTGGATGCGCTCGATACCGTGTTCCTCCTCGCGCTCGGCCCGATCGCCGCCGCCCTCGTCGCCGGGCTATCGGTATCGGTGCTGCTCGCCTTCGTTCTGCCGGCGGCGGTGCCGGTCTATCTCGTCGCCTTCCTCACGGCGGCGCTGCTGGTGCCGGTGCTGCTCACCTGGGCAGCGCGCCGGCCGGGTGCCGCGGTCGCGGCCGCGTCGGCCGAACTCCGGCGGCAGACCCTCGACGGCATTGACGGGCATTTCGATCTCCGCGTCGCCGGCGCGGTGCCGCAGGCGCTCGCCGCCATCGACGGGGCGGCCACGGCGCTGGCGCGGCCCCGCATCGCGGTGGGCAGCATCGGGGCCGCGGCGGGTGGTGCGGTGCAGTTCCTCTCCGCCACCGCGCTGGTCGCAACCCTCGTCGCCGGCGCTCTGGCACTGGAGGCCGGCACCATCGACGGCCCCTGGATGGTCGGCCTGCTGCTCGCCGTGCTCGCGAGCTTCGAGGCGACGGCGCAGCTGGTGCGCAGCACGACGCGGCTCGCCGTCTCGGCTGCCGCCGCCGAGCGGCTGCGCGATCTCGCCGAGACCGCTCCGGCCATCGTCGCCCCCGGGGCGCCGCTCCCCATCCCCGAAGGCTTCACGCTCAGCCTCGAGGGCGTCGGCTATGGCCACGACCCGGCGCACCCGGTGCTCAGCGATATTGATCTCGTCGTCCCCGAAGGCGCGGTGCTGGCGATCACCGGGCCGAGCGGCTCGGGCAAGTCGACGCTGGCGAGCCTCGTGCTCCGTCTCGCCGATCCGCAGCAGGGCACGGTCCGGCTCGGTGGCACGGATCTGCGCCAGCTCGACCCCGACGCGCTGTGGCGGCGGGTGGCGCTGATGCCGCAGGACGCGCCGGTCTTTCTCGACACCATCCGGCACAATCTGCTGATCGGCCGCGCCGATGCCGACGATGCGGCGCTGTGGCAGGCCCTCGCCGCCGCGCGGCTCGAGAGCTTCGTGCGCGGCCTGCCTCTCGGCCTCGACACCCCGGTCGGCGAAGCGGGCCAGACGCTCTCGGTCGGCCAGGCGCGCCGGCTCTGCCTCGCCCGGACGCTGCTCGCCGAAGCCGCGATCACCGTGCTCGACGAGCCGACCAGCGGGCTCGATCCGGAAGCCGAGGCGGCCTTCCTCGCCGAACTTCCGGCGCTGGCCGGCGGCCGCACCATGATCGTCATCACCCACGCCAGCATCCCCGCCGGCTACGGCCACATCGTCCGCCTCAAGGCCGGCCGCATTGCGAGCACCGGCGTCCACTAGCCTTCGCGGCTACGCCTTGTGGCGGAATTGACGCCCCGGTCCGCCGCATGCTTACGTGCGAATAGTTCCTTCAGATATGCACGATCCGGGCGAATCGTCGTCCCGCGGCAGGCTGGAGCAGGGACGATGCGGCGCCGGGGGACTCTCGCTGCCACCAGCCTTGCACCGCGCCCATCGCCGCCGTCTCATCCCATGACCAGCAGGAGTTTCACATGGCCGACCTCAGCGGCAAGATCGTTCTCACCACGGCGGCGGCGCAGGGCATCGGGCTCGCCTCGGTGCATGCTTTCGTCGCCGCCGGCGCCAAGGTGATCGCGACCGACATCAACGCCAAAAAGCTCGCCGAACTCGACGGCACGCCGGGCGTCACCACGCGCGTGCTCGACGTGCTGGACGATGTCGCGGTCACCAACGCCGTGGCCGAGATCGGCCGCATCGACGTGCTGTTCAACTGCGCCGGCGTGGTGCATGGCGGCACGGTGCTCGAAATGCCCGATGCCGACCTCTCTTTCGCCTTCGATCTCAACGTCTGGGCGCAGGTCCGCACCATCAAGGCCATTCTGCCGCAGATGCTGGAGCGCGGCGACGGCGCGATCATCAACATGGCGACGGTCGCGAGTTCCGTGAAGGGCGTGCCCAACCGCGCCGCCTATTCCATCTCCAAAGCCGCGGTGATCGGGCTCACCAAGTCGATCGCGGCGGACTACACCGCCAAGGGCATCCGGGTGAACGCCATCGCGCCGGGCACCGTGGAGTCGCCCTCGCTCTACGAGCGCTGGGAAGCGACCGGCGACGTCGAGGCGGCGCGCAAAGCCTTCATCGCCCGCCAGCCGATCGGCCGCATCGGCCAGCCCGAGGAAATCGCCGATCTCGCCGTCTACCTCGCCGGCGCCACCTACACCACCGGCCAGGTGCACATCATCGACGGTGGCTGGACCGCCTGATCTGTATACAACAGGCTTGCCATCGCTCATCAGATAGGCAAACTCGCTTTCTGCATCGAAAGTGAGTTTGCCCATGTCTGCTCGTCCCTCTCCCGTCGCCGCCGTCCGGGCCGCCTATGCCGCCCTCCGCGCCTGGGACGATCCGGCGCTGTTCATCCACTTGGCCGACGAGGCCGACAGCATCGCGCGGGCCGAGGTCGTGGCGGCGCAGGCGGAGCCGGGCCCACTGGCCGGGCTGGTGTTTGCGGTCAAGGACAATATCGACGTCGCCGGCATGCCCACCACCGCCGCCTGCCCCGCCTTTGCCTATGTGCCCGAGCGCTCGGCGTTCGTCGTCGAGCGGCTGCTCGCGGCCGGGGCGATCGTCATCGGCAAGACCAATCTCGACCAGTTCGCCACCGGCCTCGTCGGCGTGCGCTCGCCCTATGGCGTGCCGCGCAACGCGCTGCGGCCGGACCTCATCCCCGGTGGTTCGAGCTCCGGCTCCGCCACTGCGGTCGGCGCCGGCATCGTCGATTTCGCGCTGGGCACCGATACCGCAGGCTCGGGCCGCATTCCGGCCGGAATGAACGGCATCGTCGGGCTGAAGCCCAGCCTCGGGCTGCTTTCGGGCACCGGCATGGTGCCGGCCTGCCGCACGCTCGATACCATTTCGGTCTTTGCCCGCAGCGTCGAACTCGCCGTCGAGGTCACGGGCGTTGCGGCCGCCTACGATGCTGCCGACCCCTGGTCGCGCCGCCTCCCTGCCCCGGTACCCGCCGCCTGTCCGCCGGCGCTGAAGGTCGGCGTGCCGCAGAAGGCCCAGCGGCTGTTCTTCGGCGACGCGGCGGCGGAGGCGGCCTATGCCGCCGATCTCGAGCAGCTCGCCGCCCTCGGCGCAACGATCGTCGAGCTCGATTTCGCGCCGCTGCACGCCGTGGCGCGGCTGCTCTACGAGGGGCCGTGGGTCGCCGAGCGCTATGCGGCGACCAAGCCGCTGATCGAGACCAATCCCGAGGCTTTCCACCCGGTGACCCGCGGCATCATCGGCGGCGCCGAGGGCCTCACCGCCGTTGCCGCCTTCGAAGCCATCTACCGTCTCGCGGCGCTCAAGCGCGAAACTGCCCCGCTCCTCGCCGCCGTCGACTGCCTTGCCGTCCCGACGGTGCCGCGCGCCTACACCGTCGCCGAGCTCATGGCGGATCCGGTGACGCTCAATTCCAACCTCGGCAGCTACACCAATTTCGTCAATCTGCTCGATCTCAGCGCCATCAGCGTGCCGGTCGGCACCCGCAGCGACGGCCTGCCCTCGAGCCTCACCCTGATCGGGGCGGCCGGTGCCGATGGCTATCTCGCCGGCATCGCCGCGGCCTTGGCCGGCGCGCCGGTCACGACCTCGCAGCGGGCGCCCGGCCGCATCGAGATCGTCGCCGTCGGCGCCCATCTCAGCGGACTGCCGCTCAATCGCGAGCTCACCAGCCTCGGCGGCACGCTCTTGCGCGCGACCACCACCACGCCCGACTACCGGCTCTTCGCGCTTCCCGGCACCACCCCGCCCAAGCCCGGCCTGCTGCGCGTCGCCGATGGCAGCGGCGGGCCGCTGGCGGTCGAAGTCTGGTCGCTCGATCCGGCGGGTTTCGGCCAGTTCGTCGCCGCCATCCCGTCCCCCCTCGGCATCGGCACCATCCGCCTCGCCGACGGCACGAGCGCCAAGGGCTTCCTCGTCGAAGCCGAAGCGGTGCGGGGGGCGGAGGACATTACCCGCTATGGCGGCTGGCGGGCTTATCTCGGGCGGTGACGCCGCGGGCTCCGCGGCCCCCTCCACCGGCTGCGCCGGTCCCCCTCCCCCGTTTTCACGGGGGAGGATCAGCTGTGGCACGATCTCGCCTTGATCCTCCCCCGCAAAGCGGGGGAGGGGGACCACCCGAAGGGTGGTGGAGGGGGCGCCACACTATCGAAAGCTGGCGGAACGGGCACCACAGTGCCGCCTACTCCCCGATCCCCAGCCGCTGCACCACGCCCTCGACCATCACGATATGGCTGCGCATGGCGGTTTCGGCTTCCACCCTGTCGCCGCGGAGGATCGCTTCGACGATCACGCCATGCTCGGCATGCGAGCGGGCCAGCCGGCCCAGCGCGCCGAACTGCGCCCGCCGGAACGGGTGCAGCCGCTGCCGCGTCATGCGGGTGATCTCGTCGAGGTAAGGGTTGTGCGCGCCGTCATAGATGGCCGAATGCAGCTGGTCGTTCGCCTCGGCATAGCCCAGCTTGTCGCCGGCATGGACGATTGTGGCCATCGCGGCATGCTGCGCATCGAGCGCCTCGCGTTCGCTCCGTGTCATGTTCGCCGCCGCAAGGCCCGCGCACAGCCCCTCGAGATAGGCCATCACCTCGAACATGCCGGTCAGCATCTGCTCGTCGGGCTTCGCCACGAGGGCGCGGGCGTGCGGGCGCTGGTCCACCAGCCCGCTCGCGGCCAGCAGCCGCAGCGCTTCGCGCACCGGGGTGCGGCTCACAGCGAACTGCTCGGCGATCTGCGTTTCGTCGAGCGGGGTGCCCGGCAACAGCTCGCCCGACATGATCCGCTCGGCAATGCCGCGGCGTATTTCCTCCGCCGAGGTGCGCTTGGACAACGATCTCTCCCTTGCGGCCCGTGCGGTGCCGCGACTCGCGGGGCTGGGCTCCCCGCCCGCGCTCAGGCGGTCTCGTCTATCACGCTCACATGCGCCGCGGCGACCCGCCATCCGTCGGGGGTGCGAATCCAGGTCTGCATCTGCCGCCCGATGCGGCCTGGGGCCGAGGCGCGGCGGAACAGCGTCGCGGCAATGGCCATATCGGTGCCGTAAGTGGTGATCTGCGTTCTCTCCAGCGTGCGTGCCAGCCCCGCCGCCGGCCGCGCGGTGCGGAAAGCGCGGATCGCCGCGATGCCATAGAGGTTCTCGCCCGCCCCGTAGCGGATGGTTTCGGGCGCATCGAGAAACAGCTCGTCCAGCACGGCGAGGTCGTTGCCGACCAGCGCCGCCTCGTAGCGGCGGAACACCGCTTCCACTTCCGCGACGATTTCGGGGCGGTTGATCTCCATCGGCGTCTCAGTCCCCGGCAAAACCCGCGGCCACCGGCGCCGCGCAAGCGCCTGCCAGTTCCAGCTGGTGCGCCACGCGCAGGCACAGATCCTCCCGCCAGGGCGCAGCGATCACCTGCACGCCGAGCGGCAGAGTCTCGCCCTTCAGCCACACCGGCACTGCCGCCACAGGCAGGCCGATATAGGAGATGGGCTGGGTGAAGATGCCGAGATTGGGTCGGATCGGCAGTTCGATGCCGCCGAACATCGCCGTCTTCTGCCCCAGCAGCGGCGCCTTCATCGGCGTCGAAGGGGCGAGGATCACGTCGAATTCCTCGAACAGCGCCAGCATGCGCTCGCGGAACAGCCGCCGCAGCCGCTGCGCCCGGTCCACCCACACCCCCGGCAGCATGGCGCCGGCCAGCAGCCGGTCGCGCGTGGCGGGGTCGAAGTCCTGCGGCCGCTCGCGCAGCCGGTTGAGATGCAGCGCCGCGCCTTCCGACATGGTGATGAGGAAGGCGGCGGCCCGCGCGGCCTGCGCGTCGGCAATCGTCACCCGACGCGTCGCGTCCAGCGCCTTGGCGACATGCGCCACATGCGCCTGCACTTCCGCATCGCCCGAGAAGTAGCCGTCGGCAATGCCGATCCTGAGCGCCGGCACGGGGTTCTTGAGCCGCGGTGCCGTCGGCTCGTTCGGGCGCCGGGTCTGGGCGGGGTCCTTGTCGTCGAAGCCCTGCAGCGCATCGTAGCAGAGCGCGAGATCGCGCGCCGAACGGGCGAACGGTCCGAGATGGTCGAGGCTCGCAACGAACGGGAAGCTGTGTGCACGGCTCAGCCGGCCATAGGTCGGCTTCAGCCCGAACAGGCCGCAGAGCGAGGAGGGGACCCGGATCGAGCCGTTGGTGTCCGAGCCCAGGCTCAGCGGCACCAGCCCACCGGCGACCGAGGCGGCCGAACCGCCCGAGGAGCCGCCGGTCATCCGGTCCAGCGCATGCGGGTTGCGCGAGGGGCCGTCATGCTCGTTCTCGCCGGTGAAGTCATAGGCGTATTCGCCCATGTTCACGGCGCCCACCAGCACGGCCCCGGCTGCCTCCATGTTGCGGATCAGCGTTGCATCCTCGGCCGCCGGCTTGCGGTCGCGGTTGATCAGCGATCCGGCGCGGGTCACCACGCCCTTGATGTCGAACAGGTTCTTGACCGAGAACGGCACGCCGGCCAGCGGGCCGGGATCGAGCGCATTGGCGACCTTGCGGTCTACCAGATCGGCCTGCTCCAGCGCCCGGGCCACCGTCACGTCGGTGAAGGCGCCGAGGGCTTCGTTGTGTCTTTCGATCCGGGCGATCGCCGCTTCCGTCACGGCGCGGGCCGTGGTCTTGCCGGTCCGGACCGCCTCGGCGATCTCCGCTGCCCCCGCAACCGCCTTCATGCGCGGAACACCGGTGCGGGCTCGGCATCGTCCTCGAGCGGCACCTGCTCGAGCAGAGAGGCCATCTTGCGCGCGGTCTTGAGGTTCTGCCGGATGCCGGCGCGATAGGCCTCGTCGATGCGCAATTGCAGCAGGCTCGCCGAGGCGTCGATGACGGCGTCGGCGTCGAAGGGTTTGTAAGCCATGTCGGTTCTGGCCTCGCTCTCGTCCGGGGTCATCGACCGGTGGCCCCCACGGCGCCGGCGAGTTCGGACAAGGGTGTTACCCATCCCACGATACCGCCCTGCGCGGCAATCATCCTGATGGTCGCATCCTTGAAATCGGCGAAATAGCTCTCGGTAGCATCCTCGATCAGCAGGCACTCATAGCCGCGGTCGTTGGCTTCCCGCATCGAGGTCTGCACGCACACCTCCGTCGTCACCCCGGCAAACACCAGATGGGTGATCCCCATCTCCTGCAGCATCTCATGCAGGCCCGTGGCCCAGAACATGCCCTTGCCGGGCTTGTCGATCACCAGCTCGCCTTCGAGCGGCGCCAGCGCTTCGACGATCTGGTTGCCCGGCTCGCCGCGCACCAGCAGCCGCCCCATCGCGCCGGCCTCGCCGATCTTGAGGCTGGGGTTGCCGCGCCGGATCTTGGAGGGCGGGCAATCGCTGAGGTCGGGCTGGTGCGCCTCGCGGGTATGGATCACCGGCCAGCCCTGCGCGCGGAACAGGGCCAGCAGCGCGGCGGTGGTCGGGATGATGGCTTCGAGCCGCGCCACGTCATTGCCGAGCGAATCTCCGAAGCCGCCCTGCTCGATGAAGTCGCGCTGCATGTCGATGACCACCAGCGCGGTGTGGCCCGGCTCGAGGGGATAGGGGTAAGGCCGTGCGGGTATGGCGATCATCGCGGCACCTCCAGCATGCGCGACCCGCGGCCGGGCATCGCGAGCGCAATGAAGTCGACGACGGATGTTCCGGTGGCCCCAGGCCCGAAATCCGCGCCTCTTTCTTCTGCTCCCCGCTCCTCCCGCCTGTGTCTGGTCCTGCTTCCCCGCCAACGGGAGAGGATGGCCTGCGGCACGAACTTGCCCCAGGGGGTCCTCTCCCGTTTGGTGGCAGGGCTGCCGCATATGGGGTCGTGCACGGGTCTCTCCGCGGTTCCCTTCTCCCCTTGAGGGAGAAGGTGGCGCGCAGCGCCGGATGAGGGGGCGCACAATCCGCAAGGATTGTGCCGACCGGAGCGGAGCGACGGCCGGTTCAGTGTTTGCGGCCCACCCCTCATCCGCCCTTCGGGCACCTTCTTCACCTTCACTCGCTCCACCGGAGCGAGTGATCGCTGCGCGACCGGCTCGAAGTCCCTCAAGGGGAGAAGGCGAACACAGCTGGCGCCGGTGTCATATGCGATAGCCCTCCGCCTGCGGGGGAGGGGGACCGGCGGAGCCGGTGGAGAGGGGAGCAACACGCTCAAGCTCCAGTCCAACACGCCAACAGCCATTCTCAATGCCCCGCCATGTGCTGTCCGATGGTGTTGCGATCGGTCTCCTCGATCGGCGCGATGTAGTTGATCGTGCCCCCCGACATCACCGCCACGCGGTCGGCGAGTTCGAGGATTTCGTCGAGATCTTCGGAGACCAGCAGCACCGCGGCGCCGCGGTTGCGCTGTTCCATGATCTGCGAGCGGATTTCGGCGACCGAGGCGAAATCCAGCCCGAAGCAGGGGTTGGCGACGATCAGCACGTCCACATCCCCGCTCAGTTCCCGCGCCAGCACCGCGCGCTGTACATTGCCGCCCGACAGCGTCTCGATCGGGGCGTCAGGGCCCTGGGTCTTCACGCGGTAGCGGGCGATCAGCTCATTGGCCTTCTGGCGCATCGGCCCGGGCGACATCCACCAGCCGAGCTTGGCAAAGGGCGGCTTGTCGAAGGCGCGGAACGCGATGTTCTCGGCGACGCTCATCTTGGGCACGGTGGCGTTCTTCAGCGGCTCCTCGGGCAGGCCGAACACCTTGTAGCGGTCGAAGGACTTGCGGTCGGGCCGGAAGAACTGCCCGCCGATATAGATCGCGCCATCCGAGAGCGGCCGCTGGCCCGAGAGCACCTCGACCAGCGCCGATTGCCCGTTGCCGGACACGCCGGCAATGCCGACGATCTCGCCGGCCTTGACCTTGAGGCTCACCGCATGGATCGCCGGCATGCCGTCATTGTCCTCGGCGAACAGGCCCGCGAGTTCCAGCCGGTCTGCGCCGGTGACGCCGGGCGCCCGGGCCGCGCGCTCACGTACTGCGGTGTCGCCGATCATCATGGCGCTCATTTCCGGCACGGTCGCGGTCTGGGCGTCGCCCGAGCCGGTGTGCCGGCCGCGGCGCAGCACGGTGAAGCCGTCGCAGAAGGATTTCACCTCGCGGAACTTGTGCGAGATCATCAGCACGGTGATCTCCTTCTTGGCCGCCATGTCACCGAGGAGCCCCAGCATCTCGTCGGCCTCGCCGGGGGTCAGCACCGAGGTCGGCTCGTCGAGGATCATGAAGCGCTGGTCGAGATAGAGGAGCTTGAGGATTTCGAGCTTCTGCTTCTCACCGGCCGACAGCGCCGAGACCTGTGCGTCGAGCGGCACGCGAAACGGCATCTGGTCCATGAAGTCCGACAGGGCCCGGCGCTCCTTGGCCCAGTCGATGATCGCCGGCGCATCCGCGCGGCTGATGACGAGGTTCTCGGCCGCCGTGAGGCAGGGCACCAGCGTGAAGTGCTGGTAGACCATGCCGATCCCGAGCGCGCGGGCGTCGCGCGGCGTCTTGATCGACACCTCGCGGCCATCGAGCAGCACGCGGCCCTTGTCGGCGCTGTAGAACCCCATGATGCATTTCACCAGCGTCGACTTGCCGGCGCCGTTCTCGCCGAGCAGCGCATGGAACGCGCCCGCCTCGACCTTGATCGATACGTCGTCGAGGGCACGGAGCGCGCCGAAGATCTTCGTCATGCCGATCGCCTCGAGCGAGGGCGCGCGCCCGGCGGCGGCGAGGGCAGTCGGGGCTCCCTCTGCCGCATGCGGGGCGGGCGGGGTCGAAATGGCCGGAATTTCGTTCATCTATGCTCAATCCCGTTCATCAATATGGCGCCGATCTGGCGCCGGCGTTCAGCTACATGGCGGCGATCAGGTCGAAAGATGTCGCGACGGCCCCGAACACGCCGCCCTGCATCTTGATCATGTCGAGGGCGGCGAGGTGGTTTTCGTACTTGGTGGCGGCCGTGCAGTCCGAGAGCACGAGGCATTCATAGCCCCGGTCATTGGCGTCGCGCAGTGTGGTGTGCACGCAGACATCGGTCGTGACGCCGGTGAGGATCAGATTGCGTATGCCCTTGGTGCGCAACACCAATTCGAAGTCGGTTGCGAGGAAACTGCCCTTGCCCGGCTTGTCGATGATCGCCTCTCCCGGCGCCGGCGCGAGCTCTGGGATGATCTCCCAGCCCGGCTCTCCGCGCACGAGGATGCGGCCCTGCGGACCCTGGTCGCCGATCCCCGCGCCGATGCGCTGCGAGCGCCATAACTTGTTGGCGGGCAAGTCGGAAAGGTCCGGCTTATGCCCCTCCCGGGTATGGATGATAGAATAGCCCTTGGCGCGGCAGACAGCGAGGAGGTTGCGAATGGGCTCGATCGGGGCACGGGTGAGCGAAATGTCGTAACCCATGGTGTCCACATAGCCACCCGGGGCGCAGAAGTCGGTCTGCATGTCGATGACCACCAGCGCGGTGTTCTCCGGCCGCAGATCGCCGTCGAACGGCCACGGGTAGGGGTCGGCCGCCACGGTCCGTGGGTTTGCCACAATTGCCTGCGCCACGCGCTCGTCGTCCATATTCGTGTTCATCTTGTTGGCGCGGCCCTCATTTGGTGATCGACAACTCGCCCGGCGCGTCGCGGGCGGCGGATTTGGAGCCGGCGGAGAGGATCATGATGAATAGGGTGAGGATGTAGGGGGCGGCATTGAAGAAGTAGTAGCCCTGGGTGATCCCCACCGCCTGCAGGGCGGGGCCGATGGCACCGGCCGCGCCGAAGAACAGCGCGGCGAAGATGGCGCGGATCGGGTCCCAGCGGGCAAAGATCACCAGTGCAACGGCCATCAGGCCCTGACCGGAGGACAACCCCTGGTTCCAGATGCCGGGGTAGTAGAGCGAGAGGAACGCGCCGCCGATGCCGGCGAGGAAGCCGCCCGCCGCCGTTGCAAGGAAGCGGACGAGGTCCACCGAGACGCCCATGGCGCGGGCCGAGGCGGCACTGTCGCCAGTCATGCGGATGATGAGGCCCCAGCGCGTGTTGCGCAGCGCCCACCACATGAAGATGGCGAGAAAAATACCTACGAAAAACAAGGGGTTAATCTGAAGTGCCTGTGCCAGCGCCGGGTTGCCGGTCCAGTCGCCGAGCGGGATGGCGTCGAGCTTGGGGGCCTGCGGCTGGATGAAGGGCTTGCCGAAAAAGAACGCCAGCCCGGTGCCGAAGCTCATCATGGCGATGCCGACGGCGATGTCGTTGACCCGCGGCAGCTTGCAGATACAGCCGTGCATCGCGCCGAGCACGAGGCCGGAGCCGCCGGCGGCCAGCACGCCGAGCCAGGGATTGCCGCTCAGGAAGGAGACGGCGTAGGCGACCATGGCGCCGAGCACGAGATTGCCCTCGAGCCCGAGATTGATCCGGCCGGACTTCTCGGTGAGCGTTTCGCCGAGGGCGACGAACATGAAGGGCGTCGAGACGCGGATGGCGCCGCCCAGCATGGCGATGAGCACGGTGGCGAGAGCGTTATCCATCTAGGTGCGGTCCTCTGTCGCCTTGGGCTGGAAGATCTTGAAGCGGCCGTAGAAGGTCTCGCTGATCAGCAGCACCACGAACAGGATGCCCTGCAGCACGAGGACGGTCGCATCGGGCATGTCCATGCGGCGCTGGATGATGCCACCCGACGCCGCGAGTGCTCCGAACAGGATCGCCACCGGCACGATGGCCAGCGGGTTGTGCCGCGCCAGGAACGCAACGAGGATGCCGGTGAAGCCGTAGCCTGCGACCAGCGAGGCGTTGGCCTGACCATGGATCGCCGCGACCTCGAAGAAGCCGGCAAGCCCCGCGCAGGCACCCGCGATCATGCAGCAGGTCACCATCAGCCAGCCCACGGGCAGGCCCTGGGCGCGCGCCGCCCGCAGATTGCCGCCAGTCATGCGCGCGGCAAACCCGAAGGTCGTCCGGCTCATTAGCACCCAGAGCAGCACGGCCAGAACCACGCCGGCTGCGAGGCCCCAATGCACGTCGGTCCCCGGCATCGCGCCGATGCGATAGGCCTCGCCGATCGGCATGGTCGACGGCTTGTTGGCCGAAGCCGGGTCGCGCAGGGCCCCCTCGACGAAGAAATTCATAATGGCGATAGCGATATAGCTCATCAGCAGCGAGGCGATCGTCTCGTTGACGCCGCGTGCATATTTGAGCCAGCCGGTCAGCCCCACCCACAGCCCGCCGACGACGATCCCGGCGATCGCCATGGTCGGAAGGGTCACCAGCGGCGGAACGCCGGCAGACACCAGAGGAATGGCGATCGCCGCCGAGGCGAAGCCGCCGAGCACCAGGGCGCCCTCGCCGCCGATCATCGTCAGGCCGATCCGGGCCGGGATGGCGAAGGCGAGGCCGGTGAGGATCAGCGGAGCGGCCCGTTGCAGCGAGTTCTGGATCGAAAAGGCGGAGCCGAAGCCTCCGGTCCACACGAGAGCGTAGAACTGCAGCGGGTCCTTGCCGATCAGCAGCAGGAAGATCGCAAACAGCACCGCGGACGCCACTACCGCGCCCAGCGGTATGGCGATCGCCTCGGCAAGGCGCAGCACGCGCAGGCCGGGGCCCGTCTTGGCGGGGATCGCGGCGGTGTCGGCGGTCTGTACGGTCATGCTCTACCCCGTTTGCCGGAGGACGGGGCCACCCCCATCCTTGATCCCTCCCCACGAGGGGGAGGGAGACGACTGATGCTGCCGAGCGGGCTATCTCTCGGCTTCTGCGTTTCCCTCCCCCTTGAGGGGAGAGTGGCGCAGCCGGCCGCCTTGCGGCCTGGCGGAGCTAGGGTGGGGGTAAGCCACACGCTCCGCCTGGACACGTCAGGTGATCGAGCCCTGCACGCCCTCGAGCAGCCAGTTCATGCCGTCGAGATAGGGGTCGTAGTTGTCGTAGTCCTTGTCGACGACGACGTTGCCCTGGTTGTCCTTCAGCGTGCCCTTGTAGATCGGCTCGCCCGCGACGAGCCCGGCAATGGCCGCATCGGCGGCGGCGATCGCTTCGGGCGTCGCGCCGGCGCCATAGGGCGTGTTGCGCAGCATGTCGTTATTGTAGCCGCCCACGAGGAAGTTCGGCGGCGTGGTGCCGGCCGCGATGGCGTCGGCATATTGCTTGTAGATGGTCTCCCACTTGTACTCGGCGCCGGTGATGAAGCCGTTGGGCGCGAGCGGGGCCTGGCTGGCATTGTGACCGCAGGCCTTGATGCCCCGCGATTCAGCCGTCTCGATCACGACCTTGGGGCTGTCGACGTGGCAGGTCACAACCTCCACGCCGGCATCGATCAACGCATTGGTGGCCTCGGCCTCACGCACCGGCAGGCTCCACTCGCCGGTGAAGATCACTTGCACCGTGGCGTTGGGGTTCACCGAGCGGGCGCCGAGCAGCACGGAGTTGATGTTGGAGAGCACCGAGGGGATGGGCTTGGCCGCGACGAAGCCGATCTTGCCCGTGCTCGACAGCCCTGCTGCGACGCCGTTCACATAGTGGGCCTGGTTCAGGTACGGGAAGTACGAGCCGGCATTGGCCGGGTCGCTCGTCTCGTTCCACAAGGGCGCCGCGTGGCGGAAGGTAACGGCAGGGTACTTCTTGGCCAAGTCGACGACGAACGGGTTGTAGTACCCGAACGAGGTCGCGAGGATCAGGTTCGCGCCGTCGAGGTTGATCATCGATTCCATGGACTTGGCCACGGCATCGGTCTCGGGAACGTTCTCTTCCTCGACCACCGTGATGCCGGGCAGCGCCTTCAGCGCTTCGACGGACACGGCATGCGCCTGGTTCCAGCCGAAGTCGTCCTTCGGACCCACATAGACGATCCCGAGGATCACATTGGTCTGCGCCCGGGCGAAGCCGATGGGCAGGGTGCTCGCCGCAAGTCCTGCGAGCCCGGTCTTGAGCAGGGTACGGCGCGAAAGCGCGTGCAGTGTCATGATGTGTTTCCCAGTTGCACCAAACAGGAGCCGCACCGCCAACCCCGGCGCACTCCCTCCGGTAGAAGACTGTGCAAAGCGCGTGCCAGCGCGGTCGAGGGAGGCAATGGATCGGCAAGTTGTTGAAGATGTTGCGGATTAGCGCCGGTCGCGCAGCAAGGCGGATGCGGCGGCTACCAGATCGCGGCGCGGTATGTGTGCAAACTGGCACGGAATGCTTAAAAAATACGCATCAATGCGGTTATTGCATACAAGGCGTTACGGCTTCGTTGCCGGCTGCCGCACATCCTGGCCTGCAGCGCGCTTGATCAGCCGGTCGAGGATCTTGTGGATGCCGTCTGCTCCCCCGGCCAGCAGTCCGGCGGTCAGCAGGACATCCGCCGCGGCGAACAGCGCTCCGGAAAGGCTGCCCGGGGGGACGCTGACCAGGCCGCCCATCGCCCGCACGCCACTCAGCGCCACGAGCAGGGCTATCGGCACGGAGATAGACAGTGCAAGCCGCTGAGTCCGCGCATCGAGCGTCGCTATGGTGGAAAGGGCCTGACGTTCCTGTTCGGCGAGCGTTTCCAGTCGGCTCTGCGACTGCGAAAGCTGGTCCGTTGCAGCCTGAGCCGAAGGATCGCGCAACTGCGCCTGCTTGGCAGCCTCCATGCCCCGGCGCGCCTCGGCCATCTGGCCCCGCACCTGCGCCTGCAAGGTGACTTGCTCCTGCTTGTCCTCCCCAGAGAGCGGCGACACGAATACTTCCACGGCCCGCTCGATCAGGAGCGCGATGAAGACCAGTCCGCCCAGAACCCCGCCGACAGCCTGCGGCGAGAACTGCGCAAGACTGAGTACGGCCGTGTCGGCTGCGGTCGCCGCCGCGACGATGGCCGCTACGGCCGCACTCAACCAGACCACTGTCATGCCGCCCATTTGTTTCTCCCCGCGCTGGCGCAGGATTGCAGCGCAGGCGATCGGCAGCGAGCGGGTCGGGCTACGATCGGGAATGGCCACTAGGTCGAATTGCGCATGCCGCGCCGGACCGCTGCGGCCCGCCTCGCCTAGCCGAGCACGCCTCTTGGGTGCTAGCACTCCGGCACATCAATCGAGCAGCGGAGGAAACGCGCGATGAACCGTATCGATCTCGAGGGACAAGTGGCAGTGATCACGGGTGGCGGACAGGGCTTCGGCCTTGCGGTGGCCCGGCGTTTCCTCGATTCCGGCGCCCAGGTCAGCCTGTGGGATCGCGATGCTGCGGTTCTCGACAAGGCGGTGGAACTCCTCGGTGGCGCAGCGGATGCCCGCGTCGTCGACGTCACCGATTTTGCCGGCCTCACTGAGACTCATGCCGCGGTCGAAAGCGCCGTCGGGCCGGTATCGATTCTGGTTCATTCCGCTGGTATTGCCGGCAACAACGCACCTCTCGACGAATACGACCTCGACGAATGGCGCCGGGTGATCGAGGTCAACCTCAACGGCACGTTCTACGTCAACCGCGCGGTCATCCCAGGCATGAAGGCGCGCAATTATGGCCGAATCGTCAACATCGCCTCGATTGCCGGCAAGGAAGGCAATCCCAACGCCTCCGCCTATGCAGCGTCCAAGGCCGGCGTACTCGGCATGGTGAAGGCTGTCGGCAAGGAGTGCGCGAAGTACGACATCGCGATCAACGCGGTCACCCCGGCGACCGCCAATACCCGCATTCTGGAAAGCCTGACCCAGGAGTTCATCGACTACATGCTGAGCCGCATCCCCCGCGGTCGCTTCCTCGAAGTGGACGAGCTGGCGAGCATGGTCGCCTGGCTGGTCTCGAAGGAAAACAGCTTCACGACCGCTTCGGTCTTTGATCTCTCCGGGGGGCGTGCCACCTACTAGTGGAGGGGTCAAAGTTCCTATTTTGTTTCCCTTCTGCGTCATCTAGACTTCAACCGCACGAACAGGATGCATTTCATGTCGGATTACGTCATTCCCCCGCCGCGGCAGCCCGCCATCCCCGTCAGGGGCGGTGGGCAGTTTCCCGTGCGGCGGATCTATTGTGTCGGCCGCAACTATGCCGAGCACGCGCGCGAGATGGGGCACGATCCCGCGGCAGAGCCGCCATTCTTCTTCGCCAAGCCGGCTGACGCAGTCGTTGTCAACGGAGCCGACATCTCCTACCCGGGCATGACGGCCGACTATCATCACGAGATCGAACTGGTCGCCGCTATCGGCCGCGCCGGGCGGGACATCGCTCTCGCCGATGCGATGCAGCACGTCTTCGGCTATGCCGTCGGCGTCGACATGACCCGTCGCGACCTGCAGGCCTGGGCGAAGAAGGCAGCCAAGCCTTGGGAAGTGTCCAAAGGTTTCGATCAATCGGCGCCAGTGGGCCTCATGGTGCGCGCAGAATCCGTTGCGCTGCCGCTCCGCGGTCGCATCTCGCTCAGCGTGAACGGGGAGGTGCGCCAGTCGGCCGATCTGGCGGACATGACCTGGGATCTGCCGCATGTCATCGCCCAGCTCAGCCGCTATTTTGCACTGGAGCCGGGTGATCTGATCTTCACCGGCACGCCCGCCGGTGTGGGCGCGGTCGTTGCCGGTGACCGGCTCGAGGGTGAGATCGAGGGCATCGGCACCGTCACTACTCGCATCGTGTGATGGAGTGGTCGCCGCAACAGGATGACGCTCTGAAGGCGGTGTCGGCCTGGCTGAAGCAGAAGGACGGACCGCAGGTCTTTCGTCTGTTCGGTTGGGCCGGCACTGGTAAGTCGACCCTTGCGCGTCATCTGGCGCAAGGGGTGAAGTCGGTGAAGTACGCGGCTTTCACCGGCAAGGCGGCCATGGTGATGCGCAAATATGGCGCGCGCGGCGCATCGACCATCCATAGCCTCATCTATTCCCTGGTCTCGGAAAAAGAAGGCGAGCCGCGCTTCGCACTCGATCCGGAGAGCGAGGCTGCAACGGCCGACCTGATCGTCATCGACGAAGTCTCGATGGTGGATGAGGCGCTCGGGCGGGACCTGCTGAGCTTTGGAACCAAGGTCCTGGTGCTGGGCGACCCCTTCCAGTTGCCGCCGGTGCAGGGGGCGGGCTTCTTCACCGCCCAGGAGCCCGATTTCATGCTCACCGAGATTCATCGGCAGGCGTCGGACAATCCGATCATCCGCATGTCGATGGAAATTCGCGACGGCGGTCATCTCGAGTATGGGCGCTACGGCGACAGCCTCGTCATCCCGCGGGCCGACGTCGATCGCGATGCGGTACTGGAGGCCGATCAGGTTCTCGCCGGTCGCAACAAGACGCGCGTGGCCTATAATGACCGCCTGCGCGAACTGAAGAACCTGCCGCATCACGAGCCCGTGGCCGGAGACCGGCTGGTCTGCCTGCGCAACAACCCGGTCAAGAAGCTGCTCAATGGTCAGATCTGGACCGCGGCGGAGGTCAAGAAGCGCTCGAACGCCCGGTTTTCCATGACGCTGGATCCAGACGAGGCGGCGCCCGGTAAGGCGACACAGGCCAAAGTGGTCACGCACGCCGCGTTCTTTTCCGGCGAAGAAGACAGCCTCAGCTGGCCGGAGCGCCGCCAGTTCGATGAGTTCACCTTCGGTTACTGCCTCACCGTCCACAAGGCGCAAGGTAGCCAGTGGGACAACGTGTACCTCTTCGACGAGAGCCACGTGTTCCGCGAGGACCGGCAGCGGTGGCTCTACACCGCCGTCACCCGCGCCAGCGAGCGCATCACGGTGGTCAGCTGACGATCGGAGGCATGACGGCTGTGCCGCGCCGCAATGGAAGTCAAGCGACGCCGAGCGCTTCGCGTTCCTTCTTGCTCAGCCGTTGGGACGCACTCTTGAGCTGGCCGCAGGCCGCGTAGATGTCGCGACCGCGCGGTGTCCGCACCGGCGAGGCGTAACCGGCCCGGTTGACGATGTCGGCGAACTGCTCGATCCGCGACGAGGTCGAGCATTCATAGTTCGAGCCGGGCCAGGGATTGAACGGAATCAGGTTGATCTTGGCCGGAATACCGGCCAGCAGTCGCACCAGTTCGCGCGCGTCGGCATCGGAATCGTTGATGTCGCGCAGCATCACATATTCGAAGGTGATGCGCTTGGCGTTCGATAGCCCCGGATAGTTCCGGCAAGCCTCCAGCAGATCCTTGAGCGGCCACTTCTTGTTGATCGGCACGAGGATATCGCGGAGGTCATCGCGAACGGCATGCAGCGAGATGGCCAGCATCACGCCAATCTCCCGGCCGGTCGGCTCGATGAAGGGTACCACGCCGGAGGTCGAGAGCGTAATGCGACGCTTCGAGAGCGAAATGCCGGCCTCGTCCGAGGCGATCAGTAGCGTCTGCTTCACGTTGTCGTAGTTGTAGAGCGGTTCCCCCATGCCCATCATGACGATGTTGGTGATGGCGCGGGTATCGCCCGACGGAACCAGCCCGCCATCATCCGGGCGTGTTCCGCCGGGGAAATCCCCCAGCCGCTCGCGCGCCATCAGCAGCTGCCCCAGAATTTCGCCCGCCGTCAGATTGCGCACCAGCTTCTGCGTGCCGGTGTGACAGAAGGAACAGGTCAGCGTGCAACCCACCTGCGACGATACGCAAAGCGTGCCGCGGTCCTCTTCCGGAATGTAAACGGTCTCCACCTCAACCGGAGGCAAGAGCGGGTTCTTCGGATCGCGAAAGCGGAACAGCCATTTCCGCGTCCCATCCATCGACACCTGCTCAGAAACGACCTCAGGTCGGTCCAGCAGGAAGCTGTCCGCCAGTTTCTGGCGGAACCCCTTCTGGATGTTGCTCATCCGGTCGAAGTCGGTGACACCGTTGTGGTAGATCCAGTTCCAGAGCTGCGACGCGCGCATCTTCGCCTCGCGCTCATCGAGGCCAATGCCCATCAGCGTTTCGCGAAGCTCCGGCTTCATCAGCCCAACCAGCGACGTCCGCCCGGAACGAGGTCGGTCGGTATGGGCGTGAAAGTCGAGGTCGAGAGCAAAGCTCATGGCATTCGTCCGGCGGGGCTGGAAAGCTGGCGGCAATAACATAGTATCGGGCAGGGCGCAAAACACCCCCCGAGACTGTGACGCTTGATCCTAGCCCGCGCAGTTGCCTTCGATGGCGCGCGACGCTGCAGTAGCGCCAGAGAGCGAGAAGGTCTCGGAGATCTTGATGCCCTTGTCGCTGGTTCCCACGATCACCACAGAGGATCCCGCACGCAGCGCACTTGCCATGCTATCGCTTTGGCTCGGATCCAGCAGCCAGGCTGCGTCGGCCTGTGTGAAGAGCTCAAAGGTCTGGCTTCCCACGGTCGCGGTAGCCGGAGTGTCAGCCGCAAAGATGTAGCCGGCGACAAGGTTGATTTCGTTCCGTACCCCCTCGGTGGGCCGGTTCGTGAGGTAGAGCCAGGATTGCGTATAACCGTCCGGTGTGGGCGTCACCTGGCTCGGGCGGGTAAGGGCAAAACACACCGGGCCGGTGGACTCGGAGGCGGCATAAGCCGCCCAGGAGCGATACTCGCCCAACAGCTTCACCGTCTGAGCCGCGGCTGGAAGCGCAGACAGGAGCACGATGGCGCTGGCGGCACCAACTTTCACGAGGGTTTGCTTCGGCGCCGTCTGAACCATTGTTTAGGTGCACGCCCTTGTGATCTCGTTCATCGCGGCAGTGACCCCGGACAGGCTGTAGGTGTCCGTCATGACGTTCCCCTTTTGCGAGGTGCCGCGGACGACGAGCGTGCTGCCTGCCTTCAGAGCATTCACGAAGGTCGGCTCGTCGGCCTCGACTGCGAGCCAGGCAGCTTCCCCGGAGGTCGTCATCGGATAGGCGCGGCCATCTACTGTGGCGGTCACATTGGCATTTCCGGCAAAGGGGTAGCCCACCAATGTCTGGACCTCGTTCTTGGTTCCGAGGCCCTTGCGATTGATCACCAGGAAGTGGATGGCGCTGCGGCGGACCGCCGAGCCGTTGATTTCTTTCGGACCCCAATCCTGCGGCTTTGCCGAGATGTAGCACATCACGCCGTCAGCATCGGAGCCAGTCCAGGCCGTCCAATTCTGGAACGTGCCCAGCTGCTTGATCTCCTGTGCAATGGCGGGAAGCCCCAAACCCGCCGCGAGAACAACCATCACACCAGTGGTGGCCAGCCTCTTTGCAAGTGAAGTCATCGCCCGAACATCCCTTTCAGATCCCGCGCCAGCAGCACCTGCTACCCTGCCCCACTCATGGTTACCAAGGTCTCAAGCCGGCAGCGCATTTGAATTAAGTCAGCACGTTTAGCGCCAATCGTGACGTTAGTTTGGCGTCCTGCCGCCAACTCAGCCATGTGCCAAGCCGTGGTGAAGGCGAGGTTAACGTGCTTCAGGCCGCCAAAGGATAGGCCTGCTCCACCACATAAGGCCCGCCGCCCACCGAATCCTTGCTGGAGAACAAGACGAACCTATGCGCCCGGAACTGCAATGGATGGAACTGGCCCGAGAATGCGAGATACTGCGCCACCTCTTCTGGGGGGACGTTGCGCAGCCGAGCGAGGGCGACGTGCGGAACAAACCGCCGGCCCTCAGGCTCCAGGCCAACCCGCTGCAACATTCGCTCCTGCGCAGCCTGCAGTCGGTGCAGAATGGCGTTGTTCTCGACGCCAGCGTAAATGGCGCGCGGCTTGTCGCCGCCGAACGACCCCAGATGATCGAGCCGAACCGTGAACCCTTCGCTGTCAACGAGACGGTCCAGCATATCAACGACATCGTTAGCGACCCGATGGTCCACATCGCCAATGAAGCGCAGTGTGATGTGGTAGTTCTCGGTATCGATCCAGCGGGCACCAAAGAGGCCGCCCCGCTTGAGAGACAGGGCGAGACCCACCTCATGGGGGATCTCTATTCCGGTAAAGAGCCTGGGCATCCCACCCTCCCTTTGCCGCGAGTACGCCGCGATTCGGCAACCATGTTGGCAAAGCCTAGTGGCCCATCGATCAGGGAGCAAGTGTGCCGGCGAGCCGGGTCCGAGGCGAACCTGTGCGAAACAAGGTCAGGGCTGCCATTCTGCGACATTTCGGTTCGCGCATCAGGGTTGCTTTCCCTTGTAATCGGCTGGCACTGCCGCCATATTCTCTCACCGACGGCGACGGCCACTGACCGATCGCGAGTAACTGTCGCCAGGGAAGGGAATTAGAATGGCTGAATTCGACAGACCGACTATCGCCGCAGCGCGGGCCGGGACCGCCGCGGCCATCGACGAGGGCCTTCGCAGCTACATGCTGAAGGTCTACAACTACATGACCATGGGCCTCGTGGTGACCGGGCTCGTTGCCTGGTTCGCGAGCCAGGCCGCCGTGTCCAACGGCCAGCTTACGGCATGGGGTGAACTGCTCTACGCGTCGCCCCTGATGTGGGTGGTGATGCTGGCGCCGCTTGGCTTCGTGCTGGTGCTGAGCTTCGGCATCAACAAGTTGTCCGTACCGGCGGCGCAACTGACGTTCTGGGCATTCGCTGCCGTGATGGGGTTGAGCATCAGCTCGATCTTCCTCGTCTACACCGACGCCTCCATCGCCCGCGTGTTCTTCATCACTTCGGCGACCTTTGGTGCGATGAGCCTTTACGGCTACACCACCAAGCGGGATCTGACCGGGGTCGGCAACTTCCTGATCATGGGTCTGATCGGCCTGATCATCGCCTCGATCGTCAATATCTTCCTTGCGTCGTCGGCGCTGGAGTTCGCGATTTCGGCCATCGGCGTGCTGATCTTCGTAGGCCTCACCGCCTACGATACCCAGAAGATCAAGGAGAGCTACTCGTCCTCGCATGGGGCCGAGGTGCTGGCGAAGGGCGCCATCATGGGTGCGCTGAGCCTCTATCTCGATTTCATCAACCTGTTCATGATGCTGCTGCGTCTGTTCGGGAACCGCGAGTAAGTACAGCCGCCGCGCAAGGCGGATTGGCAGAGCCGGGGCCGCGATCTATGAACGGATCGCGGCCCTTTCTGTTTGCAACGAGTCCTGATGAGCGACATCATTCTTCGCCCCTTCCAGTGGGGCGATATCCCGGCAATCACCGCGATTTACCGGCCCTACGTCACCGATACAGTGATCACGTTCGAGTACGATCCGCCGAGCGAGGCCACGATGGCCGGCCGCTTCGGCGCAATGCTGGATGTTGGACATCCGATCATCATCGCAGAGCAAGACGGCGAGGTGGTCGGCTACGCCTATGCGTCATTTTACCGAACGCGGGTCGCCTATCGCTTCACCTGTGAGAACTCGATCTATTTGCGCCAAGACATGATCGGCCGGGGTCTCGGAGGCCGCCTGCTCGAACGCCTGATCGAGGAAAGTCGGGCGGCCGGATTCAAACAGATGATCGCCGTGATTACCGCCGAGCGGAGCAATTCCATCCGTCTGCATGAGAAGGCCGGGTTTCGCCATGTCGGCACTCAGGAAGCCACAGGCTTCAAGTTCGACCGCTGGATCGGCGTGACCTACATGCAGAAGGAACTCTAGGCGGCCTACCGCACGACCGCCAGTTCCAACGCCCGCAGCACGTTCCCCAATTCGTGGCCACGCTTCAACACCCGGCCATCCTGCGCCATCGCAAGGTATTGCCCCTGCCGATTGCGCAGCCGGGGGTTCTTCTCGATGACGTATAGCGGGCGCTCCGAGGCCCGCTTGTACACAGAGAACAAGGCCCGATCCCGGAGGAAGTCGATGGCATAGTCACGCCATTCGCCGTCCGCGACCTTGCGGCCATACAAATTCAGGATGCTCTGCAGTTCCTGGCGATCAAAAGTCACCGCGCTGGCATCGCGCTGCGTCGTCGGCTGTGCCGCTCCAAGACGGATCAAGCGCCCGGATCCCGGCTGCTCTGGTTCATCCATGCCCAAACCTGTCATCTGGATGTCATGATCACCCCTAACGCAGCGATTGGCAAGCGTGTGCCACGGTCCATGACTTTTCCCGTTTCCGACACAATGCCTCCCTCATCGCGCCCGAATGGCTGCCTAGCAATAAGCATTGCCTCCAGTGGCTGGCGCCCGGGCTGACCGAGCCCCCAAACCTTGATGTCCGGGTCGCCAGCCGCCCAGTCAGTCTCTCTCCCGCCTGCATCACGCAGGCGGGAGTTTGTTTGTCGGGGGCGGGCCGCTACTGGCATTCGGAGCGCCGATCCTCCATATAGGGCTCAACGAAAGCAGCAAGGCGCGCCATGTCCACCGCCCCTTTCCTCAAGATGAACGGGCTCGGCAATCAGATCATTGTCGCGGATATGCGCGGTCGGCGCGACCGGGTGTCTCCCACCGCGGCCATTTCCCTCAATGCCGATGTGGCGACGCGCTTCGATCAGGTCATGGCCATACATGATCCCAGAACGCCCGGCACGGCCAACTATATCGAGATCATCAATTCCGACGGTTCGCTCGCCCAGGCGTGCGGCAACGGAATGCGCTGTGTGGTGCAGGCCCTCGCGGTGGAAACCGGCACGAACCGGTTCGTGTTCGAGACCGTCGCAGGCATCCTCACCGGCGAGCAGGCGGCGGATGGTGAGATCACCGTGGATATGGGGCGTCCGCGATTCGGTTGGCAGGACATTCCACTGGCTGAAGAGTTCGCCGACACCAGTGGCATCGAGCTCCAGATCGGGCCTATCGATGCGCCGGTGCTGCACACGCCGGCCGTAGCTTCAATGGGCAATCCACATGCGACCTTCTGGGTCGACGACGATGTCTGGAACTACGCTCTCGACCGCTTTGGCCCCCTGCTCGAAAACCACCCGATCTTTCCCGAACGCGCAAATATCTCGATCGCGCAGGTGGTTGCGCGCGATCACATCGTGCTGCGGACATGGGAGCGGGGCGCCGGGTTGACCCAGGCTTGTGGCACGGCAGCCTGCGCCGCCCTGGTGAACGCGGCCCGCACCGGCCGGAGCGACAGGACAGCGGTCGTGACACTGCCCGGCGGCGACTTGAAGATCGAGTGGCGCTCCGACGACCATGTGCTGCTGACCGGGCCGGCGGAGTTTGAATTCGCGGGGCAGTTCGACCCGGCGACCGGGGCATGGCAGGCGCGGGCCGAGGACGTTGCCTGATGGCAGTGGAGACGCTGACTTTCGGCTGCCGGCTCAATGCCTACGAATCCGAGGTGATGAAGGCGGAAGCCGAGAAATTCGGGCTCGACAATGCCGTCATCATCAACACCTGCGCTGTCACGGCGGAGGCGGTACGGCAGGCGCGGCAGGCAATCCGCAAGGCCAGGCGGGATAATCCTGCAGCGAAGATCATCGTCACCGGGTGTGCGGCCCAGACCGAGGCGCGCAGTTTCGGCGACATGGCAGAGGTCGACCTCGTCATCGGCAATGCCGACAAGATGAAAGCCGAAAGCTATCGCCCGGTCACTTTCGGCGTGCCGCTCAACGACAAGGTGCAGGTCAACGACATCATGTCGGTGACCGAGACGGCTGGACATCTGATCGAGGGGATGGACGGGCGGGCGCGGGCGTTCGTCCAGGTGCAGAACGGGTGCGATCATCGCTGCACTTTCTGCATCATTCCCTTCGGGCGAGGGCCATCGCGATCCGTGCCGATGGGGGCTGTCGTTGAGCAGATCCGGGTGCTGGTCGGCAATGGCTACAAGGAAATTGTGCTGACAGGAGTGGACATTACCTCCTACGGCCCCGACTTGCCGGGGGAGCAGACGCTCGGCAGGCTGGTGCAGCAGATCCTGCGGCACGTGCCGGACCTGCCGCGCCTGCGGATTTCTTCCATCGACTCGATCGAAGCCGATCCGGCGCTCTATGAGGCCATAGCATCGGACCGGCGGCTGATGCCGCATCTGCATCTGAGCCTGCAATCGGGCGACGACATGATCCTCAAGCGGATGAAGCGGCGGCATGGCCGGGCGGAGGCGTTCGAGGTTGTGGCGCGGTTGCGCGAGCTTCGGCCGGATATGGTGTTCGGCGCCGACATCATCGCGGGCTTTCCGACCGAGACCGACGAAATGTTTGAAAACACGATGGAATTCGTCCGGTCGGCCGGGCTGACCTATCTGCATGTGTTCCCATACTCGCCGCGTGAGGGGACGCCGGCGGCGCGGATGCCGCAGGTGGATCGCGGCGTGGCGAAGGCGCGGGCGGCGCGGCTGCGCGAGTTGGGCGAGGCGCAGTTCGCAGCGCTGTGCGCGGGGCGGATCGGGCAGGTCGAGAGCGTGCTGATCGAGCAGGAAGCGGGGGCGGGCGGCGCACTCGGGCGGACGGAACACTTTGTGCCGGTTAGGGTTTTGTCCGGCAGTCCGGGCGATATCCTAGAAGTCGAGATCACGGGCGCCGACGCGTCCGGTCTGGTCGGCGGCCCCATGAGGAGAGCCGCATGAGCACCAATCTGCACCCGGACGTCATCGCGCCGCTGGTGAAGCCGGAGAAGAAATCCGATACCGAACAGGCGTTGGAGCGGGCGACCGCGCGGCCTGAGCCGCAGCCCGAGCGGGGGCAGGTGCCAGATTCCGGCCATAATGCTGAACGGAAACCTGATGATAGATGAACGGGGCGTGACGGCGGGATGACCGAAAAAAAGCGTGGGCTGCTGGATCGTTGGTTCGGACGCCGCGAGGCGGCACCGTCCGCTGCCCCGCAACCTGCCGCAATACCCGAAGCGACGCCGCCCGAGGGCGAGGTGCTGTCGGGCGGCGATTATATCATGGAGACGCTGGACCGGGATGTCGCCCCCATCCTGCCGCCGGACCAGGAGCTGGCGCTCGAGGAGGCGCTGCACGAGGCCGGGCTGACGGTTGCGGATGCGGCTGACTTGCCTGTCGCTGACTTGCCTGTCGCGGAGATGGACGCCGCCATCGCCGCGCCGCCGCCGGGGCCGCCCGAAGCGACGCCGCGCTATATCGAGGCGGTGGAGGAGGGGACCGCGCCTGCGCTGGGCGGGATGCGGGACGTGCCGGCACCGGCTGCGGCCGAGGCGCCCAAGAAGCAGAACTGGTTCCAGCGGCTGACTTCGGGCCTCAAGCGCTCGTCGGACCAGCTGACCGGCAACATTGCCGCGATCTTCACCAAGAAGAAGCTCGACCAGGCCATGCTGGACGAGCTCGAAGACATACTGATCCAGGCCGATTTCGGCGTCGCCACGGCGACCGACGTCACCGAGGCGCTGCGGCGCGACCGGTTTGACCGCGACGTGAGCGCCGCCGAAGTGCGCGAGGTGCTGGCGCGCGAGATCGTGAGGGTGCTGGAGCCGGTGGCGCAGCCGCTGGAGATCCGGCGCGGCAGCACGCCCTTCGTGATCCTGATGGTGGGGGTAAACGGCTCGGGCAAGACGACGACCATCGGCAAGCTCGCCGGTCTCTATGCCGGGCAGGGGCTGAAGGTCATGCTGGCGGCTGGCGACACCTTTCGGGCGGCGGCAATCGAGCAGCTGCAGGTCTGGGGCCAGCGCACCGGCGCGCCGGTGGTGGCCAAGCCCGCCGGGTCCGACGCCTCGGGGCTCGCCTTCGAGGCGGTCGAGCGCGCACGGGCCGAGGGGGCCGACGTGCTCATCATCGATACGGCGGGGCGGCTGCAGAACCGCGACGAGCTGATGAGCGAGCTCGAAAAAATCATCCGGGTGATCAAGAAGGTCGAGCCAAGCGCGCCGCATGCGACGCTGCTGACGCTCGATGCGACGACCGGGCAGAACGCCCTCAATCAGGTCGAAATCTTCGGGCAACGTGCCGGCGTCACCGGGCTGGTGATGACCAAGCTCGACGGCACCGCGCGGGGCGGCATCCTCGTCGCGATCGCCAGGAAGCACGGCCTGCCGGTGCACTTCATCGGCGTCGGCGAGGGCGTCGACAATCTCGAAGCATTCGCGGCGCAGGATTTCGCGCAGGCCATAGCAAGGACCGCAGAGACATGAGCGACGAAACCAAGGCCGACGAGGTCAACTGGGACGAGCTGCGGCCGCAGTTGATCAAGATCGGGCTGGAACTGGGCCCGCTGCTGGTCTTCTTCTTCGTCAACGCCAATGCGGATATTTTCGCCGCCACCGCCTGGTTCATGGGCGCCATGGTGGTGTCGCTGGCGTTCACCTGGGTGCTGATGAAGAAGATCGCGGTGATGCCGCTGGTAACGGGCGCCGTGGTGCTGGTGTTCGGCACGCTCACCCTGCTGCTGCAGGACGATACCTTCATCAAGATGAAGCCGACCATCGTCAATTCGCTGTTCGGCGTGACGCTGCTGGGCGGGCTCGCCTTCGGGCAGTCGCTGCTGCGCTATGTGTTCGGCGAGGTCTATCGCCTCAAGCCCGAGGGCTGGCGGAAGCTCACCATCAACTGGGGCCTGTTCTTCCTGTTCCTCGCCGTGCTGAACGAGGTGGTGTGGCGGATGTTCGACACCGATTTCTGGGTGGCGTTCAAGGTCTGGGGCACCATGCCGATCACCATCGTGTTCTCGATGCTGCAACTGCCGCTACTCACCCGCTACGCCGAGGAGCCGCAGCGCCGCCCGGACCCGATCCCGCCAATGGACCCGCTGCCGTAGAGGCCAGTCGCGCTGCCGTCAGGATGGCGGCTTGCGCCACTGGTTGGCGCGCTCACCCTGCTGCGCCAGTCGCGCCGTTTCCTGAACCCGGCCGGCCCGGGTCGCTTCCCGCCTGGCCAAAGCGATCCACTCGAGAATGGCGCGGCGGGCTGATGGCGGAAAGCCCATGAACTGCTGCAGCGAGCCGTCATAGTCGGCGAAGGCGCGTGCAAGATCATCCGGAATCGCGAGTTCGCTCGCGCCATCAAGCGCGCTCCAGCTGCCGTCGCGTCTGGCGGCAACGATCTTCTCGATCCCGGGCGGCGCGAGCAAGCCCGCTGCCTCCAGTTTCCGCACGCGCTCCTTGTTGACGCCGGACCAGGCGCTGCCGGCCTTTCGTGGCGAGAGGCGCACCATCGAGCGGTTCTCGTCGAGCTTGCGCGGCTGGCTGTCGATCCAGCCGTAGCACAGCGCTTCCTCGACCACGTCATCCCAGGAGACATGATGTGGCGTGTGCTTCTTCCAGGTCACGAGCCAGATGCTCTGCGACTGCGCGTGGTTCTCCGCCAACCAGCGGCGCAACTCGGCTCGGGACCTGACTTCTACCTGCTCATTTTCCATCTTGCCCAGACCTGCCGGCAACCGTTGCTTGCCCCCTTCCCTCGGTTTCGCGGGGCGCGGGGGGTGAGACTAGCAACGAGCAGAGCCGAAATGAAGCGGTCGGCGCTTTGGTGCCCGGAGGCGAAGAGAAGAGCAAGCAGACGGCCAAAGAAGAAGCCCCGGCACGATGGCCGGGGCTTCTGGAGTGCTGAGGTGCCTCGGGTCAGTGGCGCTTCAGCAATTCGTCCTTGCTGACATTCAGCAGCAGGCCGTCTGGGGTGAGGGCGTCGATCTGCTCGGGGGTGATGTAGCGGTCGGACGCGAAGAGGCCCTTGGCGTCGAGCCTGACGAAGCCCTGCTGCAGGAGCTTCTGGCGCAACTCCTCGGGCAGGTCGTCGGGGTGGAAGACCTCGGCGATGTTGTCGATCAGCGAGTCGCGCCGGTCGTTGAGGTCGGACGTGCCGGCGGCTTCGATTTCGGGGGTCGCGGGATCGTCGTCGCCGAAGCGCACCATTTCGACCTTGCCGATCTCGTGGCGGTCACGATCAAAGACCTTCATGCCTTCCTCGATATGGCGCAGCTGTACAGATGTCTGCATTTCACCTCTCCTTTTTCGGGGCCAGCGAGCTGGCGTCGGAAAGGAAATGGTCGAACCGCTCAGCCGGTTCCGCCGCCGCGGGCGCGGGCGATTGCCGGCAGCAGATCGTCGCGGAGCGAGGCCGGGGTGATCGGGCCGACATGTTTGAAGGTGACGACGCCGTCGGCATCGACGACGAAGGTCTCGGGTACGCCATAGACGCCCCAGTCGATGGAGACGCGGTTGTTGGCGTCCGCGCCGATGCGGTCATAGGGATTGCCGAGTTCGGTGAGGAACGCCACGGCGTTTTCCGGCGCGTCGCGCTGGTTGATGCCGAAGAGCCGGATGCCGGTCTCGGCCTTCAGCGCCTCGAGCTGGGGATGTTCCTCGCGGCAGGGAATGCACCAGCTGGCAAAGACGTTGACCACCGTCACCTCGCCGAGGAGGGCCGCGCGATCGAAGCCCTCGCGGCCAGTGCCGGCGACGGCGGGGAGGACGAATTCCGGCGCCGGCCGGTCGATCAGCACGGAGCGCACGAGGTTGGGATTGCGGTTCATGTTGAGGGCAAAGACCGCCACCAGGGCGACGAGGATCGCCAGCGGCAGGACGACCAGAACGATGCGCGTCATGAACCAGTCCCGGCCGAGCGGCGGCGGATGCCGGCCTTGTCGAGGTCGGCCAGACGGCGCTTGACGCGCCAGGCATCGAAGACGATCCAGCCGATGATGGCCGCAATCAATAGCGCGCAGCCGGCATAGGACCAGAAGATGAAAGCGGCGCGCATCGCGTCGGTGACCATTGCGGGCGTCCTAGTGAGCGGCCTGGAGCGCGGCCTGCCGGCTGAGGGAATCGGCGCGGCGGCGGAGGATCTCGGTGCGCATGCGCACCAGCTGCAGCGTCGCGAAAAGGAGCGAGAAGGCGAGCACCATCACCAGCAGCGGCGTGAGGATGGACATCGGCATGCGCGGCCCCTCGGCGGTGAAGACGCTCGCGGGCTGATGCAGCGTGTTCCACCAATCGACCGAGAAGCGGATGATAGGGATATTGAGCGCGCCGACGAGGGTAACGATGGCGACGATGCGGCCGGCCTTCAGCTGGTCGTCGAAGGCCCGCCAGAGCGCGATGATGCCGAGATAGATGAGCAGCAGCACCAGCGTCGAGGTCATGCGGCCGTCCCACTCCCAGAAGGTGCCCCAGGTCGGGCGGCCCCAGAGTGCGCCGGTGTAGAGGGCGAGCGCGGTGAAGGCGGCGCCCAGCGGGGCGGCGGCCTTGTTGGACACATCGGCCAGCGGATGGCGCCAGACCAGCGTGCCGAGCGCGGCCGCGGCCATGACGCCGTAAACGAGCTGGCTCAGCCAGGCGCTCGGCACGTGCACATACATCACCCGCACCATGTCGCCCATCTGGTAGTCGGCGGGCGACGCGAACAGCGAGAGCCACAGGCCGATGGCAAAGGCCAGCACGGTGAGGACGGCGAGCGGCCAGACGAAATGGCGGCTCCAGCCGAGGAAGTAGCCCGGATGGGCGAGGCGGCTGAACCAGTTCGGCTGCTTTAGGGTATCGACGGACATCTGAACTCGCGGCGATTTCGCGGTGAGGCGACTTCAAGCCCCTTCCGGGACCAGCGTCGTTGACACAGGTCAACGGCGCATCCGATCCGCTTTTCGCCTATTCCCCGGCCGCCCGCAAGGCAAGCGCGGCGGCAAAGGGGGCGAACGCGGCGACGACGAGGCTCAGCGCACCGAGAAACAGCAGCGCACCGGTGCCCGCCAGCGGATCGAGCGCGCCGACCCCAAAGATCATCACCGGGATGCAGAGCGGCAGGATCAGCACCGGCGCGACCAGCCCGCCGCGACGCAAACCCACGGTGACCGCGGCGCCCAGCGTGCCGAAACCGGTGAGTGCGGGCGTGCCGAGGAGCAGGGCGAAAAGCGTCATCGACCATTGCGTAAAGCTCATCGAGAGCAGCAGGGCGAGGATGGGGGTCGCGAGCAGCAGCGGCAGGGCGGTCACCAGCCAGTGCGTCATCAATTTTGCGGCAACGACCGCCTCGAGCGGCAGGCCGGCATGGCGCATGAGGATCAAGGCGCCATCCTCCTCGTCGGCGCGAAACAGCCGGTCGAGCCCGAGCAGCATGGAGAGGAAGGCGGCGATCCAGACGATGCCCGGCGCGAGCCGCATCAGCTGCGGGCGGTCGGGGCCGATGGCGAAGGGCACGATGACCCCGACCATGACGAAGAAGAGGACCAGCGTCATCGCTTCACCGCCGGCGCGAAACGCGAGGCGCAGTTCGCGGACGAGCAGGGCGCCGAAGGCGGTCACGATCTGCCTCCCATGTGCAGGGTGGCGGCGGGTGCGGTCAGCGGCAGGTCGTGGTGGGTGGCGATGAGAGCGGCGCCTCCGGCGGCGAGATGCTCGTCGATGAGGGCGAGGAGCAGCGCCTCGCCCGCGGCATCGAGCGCGGCGCTCGGCTCGTCGAGCAGCCAGAGCGGCCGGCGGGAGACCAGCAGCCGGGCGAGCGAGAGGCGGCGGAGCTGTCCCGAGGACAAATAGCCGGTCTCGAGCGCGGCGAGGCCGGCAATGCCGACGCGCTCCAGCGCCGCCTCGGGAGCAAGGCCGGTCGCGCCATGCAGGCTCCGCCAGAAGGCGAGGTTCTCGCGCACGGTGAGGCGCAGCTTCAGCCCGTGCTGATAGCCGAGCCAGTGCAGTCCGGTGCGCGCGGGTGCTTCGCCAGTGTCGAGGGCGAAGGCGATGCGGCCGGCATCGGGGCGGACAATGCCGGCGACGGCGAGGAGCAGGGTGGACTTGCCGCTGCCATTGGCACCCCTGAGGAACAACGCGTGGCCGGCCGGCAGGGTGAAATCGAGCGCCGCACAGAGCTGCCGCTCGCCGCGGCTGAGGGTCAGCCCGCGGACCTCGAGCAGGGCGGCAACGGGCTGCGGCGGCTGGTCCATGCCGAGAGCACTACTGACTGCAAGTCCGCACTGGCAAGGCCGATTTTGTTTCTCTATAAGCCTCGCTAGATTGGAATGCTTCCAGTCAAACGACGATGCCCCCCGGTTCCGCGGACCTTCCCCAGGTCGTGCGCCAGGGCCGAGGCGGCGCCTTGCAACACCAGCGCGTGAAGGCGACACTGTGACCGCGAAATCCCTCGATAGCTTCAAGTCCAGAACCACGCTCACCGTCGGTGACAAGAGCTACACCTATTTCTCCATTCCGCTCGCCGAGCAGAACGGGCTCGAGGGCGTATCTCGCCTGCCGCACGCGATGAAGGTGGTGCTGGAGAACCTGCTCCGCTTCGAGGACGGGGTCACGGTGACCAAGGCCGACATTCTCGCGGTGGCGGAATGGCTGAAGACGCGGGTATCCGAGCACGAGATCAGCTACCGCCCGGCGCGCGTGCTGATGCAGGATTTCACCGGCGTGCCGGCGGTGGTCGACCTCGCCGCGATGCGCGACGCGACCGCCAAGCTCGGGGCGGACCCGCAGAAGATCAATCCGCTGGTGCCGGTCGACCTCGTGATCGACCATTCGGTGATGGTGGACAGTTTCGGCACGCCGCTGGCCTTCAACCAGAACGTGGCGCTGGAATATGAGCGCAATGGCGAGCGCTACGAGTTCCTCCGCTGGGGGCAGAAGGCGTTCGACAACTTCCGCGTGGTGCCGCCGGGCACCGGCATCTGCCACCAGGTGAACCTCGAATATCTGGCGCAGACGGTGTGGACCAAGACCGAGGACGGCGAGACGATCGCCTATCCCGATACCCTCGTCGGCACAGACAGCCACACCACCATGGTCAACGGCCTCGCCGTGCTGGGCTGGGGCGTGGGCGGCATCGAAGCCGAGGCGGCGATGCTGGGCCAGCCGATCACCATGCTGATCCCTGAAGTCATCGGCTTCAAGCTGACCGGCCGGATCAATGAGGGCATCACCGCCACCGACCTGGTGCTGACGGTGACCGAGATGCTGCGCAAGAAGGGCGTGGTCGGCAAGTTCGTCGAGTTCTACGGCCCCGGCCTCGATTATCTCAGCCTCGAAGACCAGGCGACGATCGCCAACATGGCGCCCGAATATGGCGCGACCTGCGGCTTCTTCCCGATCGACAACGACACGCTGACCTATCTCGAGACCTCCGGCCGCGACGCCGAGCGGGTGGCGCTGGTCAAGGCCTATGCCGTGGCGCAGGGCATGTTCCGCAGCTCGCAGTCGGCGGACCCCGTGTTCACTGATACGCTGGAGCTCGACCTCTCCACCGTGGTGCCGTCGCTGTCCGGCCCGAAGCGGCCGCAGGACCGCGTGGCGCTGAGCGATGCGGCAGTGAAGTTCGAAGGCGCGCTCAAGGAAATCGCCGGCGGCCGCAAAGAGCGCACCGCGCTGCCCAAGAGCGTGGACGAGAGCCGGTTCGTCGACGAGGGCGCGACGGGGGTGGACGACATTCCCGAAGAGGCCGCCTTCCCGGTGGCGGGCGCCACCTACGGGCTGGATGACGGGCATGTGGTGATCGCGGCGATCACCTCGTGCACCAATACCTCCAACCCCTCGGTGCTGGTCGCGGCGGGCCTGTTGGCGCGCAAGGCGCGCGAGAAGGGCCTCACGGCAAAGCCCTGGGTCAAGACCTCGCTGGCACCGGGCTCGCAGGTGGTGACCGACTACCTCACTGCAGCAGGGCTGCAGGACGATCTCGATGCGCTGGGGTTCAACCTCGTCGGCTATGGCTGCACGACCTGTATCGGCAATTCCGGTCCGCTGCCGGAGGCGATCAGCGAGTGCATCAACGCCAATGATCTCGTCGCGGTGTCGGTGCTGTCGGGCAACCGCAATTTTGAAGGCCGGGTGAACCCCGACGTCCGGGCGAACTATCTCGCCTCGCCGCCGCTGGTGGTCGCCTATGCCATCGCCGGCACCATCCGCAAGAACATCGTCAGCGAGCCGCTGGGGACGGGCAGCGACGGGCAGCCGGTCTATCTGCGCGACATCTGGCCGTCGAACCAGGAAATCGCCGACGTGGTGCGCACGGTGATCACGCCCAAGATGTTCCTCGGGCGCTATTCGGACGTGTTCAAGGGCGACGAGCACTGGCAGGGCATCGCCGTCGAGGGCGGCGAGACCTATGGCTGGAACGCGAGCTCCACCTATGTGCAGAACCCGCCCTATTTCGAGGGGCTGACGATGGAGCCCAAGCCGGTGACGGACATCGTCGAGGCGCGGGTGCTGGCCCTGTTCCTCGATTCGATCACCACCGACCACATCTCGCCCGCCGGCTCGTTCAAGCCGACGACGCCGGCCGGCCAATATCTGGTCGAGCGGCAGGTGGCGCCGCGGGACTTCAACTCCTATGGCGCACGCCGCGGCAATCACGAGGTGATGATGCGCGGCACCTTCGCCAATATCCGCATCAAGAACCAGATGCTGGATGGGGTCGAGGGCGGCTTCACCAAGGGGCCGAACGGCGACCAGATGCCGATCTACGACGCGGCGATGGCCTACCAGAAGTCGAACACGCCGCTGGTGATCTTCGCCGGCAAGGAATACGGCACCGGCTCGTCGCGCGACTGGGCGGCCAAGGGCACGCGCCTGTTGGGCGTGCGCGCGGTGGTGGCGCAGAGCTTCGAGCGTATCCACCGCTCGAACCTGATCGGCATGGGCGTGCTGCCGCTGCAGTTCACCAATGGCGAGAGCTGGCAGAGCCTCGGGCTCGACGGCACGGAAACCGTCTCCATCGAGGGGCTGACGACGCTGACCCCGCGCTCGGAAGTGACGGTGAAGGTGGTGCGGTCCGACGGGCGGATCGACGAGGTGGTCACGCGCTGCCGCATCGATACGGTCAACGAGCTCGACTATTACCGCCATGGCGGCATCCTGCACTACGTGCTGCGCAATCTCGTCGCGGCGTGAGGGCACTGAACCCGGCATCGCTGCCGCAGGTGGCGATGCCGGACGCGATGCGGCTTAACCGCATCACGAAATATCGCGCTGAATTGACTCGCGCCCGCCGGATGGCCTGCCTACAAGTTTGGGCCATGCTGACCAGACCGTTTCATATCGCCGCATTGCTGGCACTCGCCTTCACCGTGCCGGCCGCGGCCTCGGAGCTGCGCATCGGGGCCAAAGCGGTGGTCGAGCTGTTCACATCGCAGGGCTGCTCCTCCTGTCCCAAGGCCGATGCGCTGCTCGAGGAACTGTCGAAGCGCAAGGACCTCGTGGCGCTCGCCTATCACGTCGACTACTGGGACTATATCGGCTGGGCCGACACGTTCGGTTCGAAGGCCTATTCGGACCGGCAGCGCGACTATGCCGAGAGCTGGGGCACCGGCCGGATCTTCACGCCGCAGATGGTGGTGAACGGCACGGCCGGGGTGGTGGGATCGAAGCGCGAACTGGTGAATGCGGAGATCGCCAAGGCGAAACTGCCGCTCGCGGTGACGATCCGGGAATCGGCGAAAGGCATGCTGCAGGTCAGCGTGCCCGGCCGGGACGATCTCAACGACGCGGTGGTGTGGCTCATCACCTTCCTCGACCGCGCGGAAGTCGAGATCGAGCGGGGCGAGAACAAGGGCCGGACGGTCGCCTACACGCAGATCGTGACCGGTCGCCAGGTGCTGGGGATGTGGGAATCCGACACCGGGGCGCAGCTGAAGCTGCCGCTCGACGAGGTGCTGAACAATGGCGCCAACGGCGCCGTGATCATGGTGCAGGAAGAGCGCAACGGCCTGCCGGGCGCCATTCTCGGCGCGGCGAGCTTCACCCGCCTGGCGCCCGGAACTTGACTCGGGCCGGGTTCCGCTCTATCGAGCGCCCACTCCATCAGGTCATGACGCCTGACTGCCGACCGGGACCCGTAAAGGTATAAAGAGATCCCGGAGGCGAACACCCGACAGCGCGATGCGCCCTCGGGTGCGTTTGTCGTTTGGGCTGATGGAACCCATATCCCGCGCCAAGGCACGGGACGATGAGGACAAGGAATGTTTGAAAGCTTAAGCGACCGGCTCGGCAAGATCTTCGACGGCCTCAGGGGTCGGGGCGCGTTGGGCGAGAAGGATGTCGACGAAGCGCTGCGCGAAGTGCGCCGGGCGCTGCTCGAGGCCGACGTGTCGCTGGAAGTGGTGCGTGCCTTCGTCGAGCAGGTGCGCGACCGCGCCGTGGGCGCAGAAGTCACCCGTTCGGTGACGCCGGGCCAGCAGGTCGTCAAGATCGTGCATGACGAACTGGTCAAGGTGCTCGGCGAGACGCAGGTCCCGATCGACTTCAACACCAATCCGCCCATGACCATGATGATGGTCGGCCTGCAGGGCTCGGGCAAGACCACGACGACCGCCAAGATCGCCAAGCGGATGAAGGAGCGGCAGGGCAAGAAGGTGCTGCTCGCCTCGCTCGATACGCGCCGGCCGGCGGCGATGGAGCAGCTGCGGGTGCTGGGCGAGCAGGTGGGCGTCGCGACGCTGCCGATCGTGGCCGGCGAGACGCCGGTGCAGATCGCGCGCCGGGCCGAGCGCGAAGGCAAGCTCGGCGGCTACGACGTCCTGATCCTCGATACGGCAGGCCGGACGCATATCGATGAAGAGCTGATGGCCGAGACGGCCGAGATCAAGGCGGCGACCCATCCGCACGAAATCCTGCTCGTCGTCGACTCGCTGACCGGACAGGACGCGGTGAACCTCGCGCGCTCGTTCGACAGCCGCGTCGACATCACCGGCATCGTGATGACGCGCGTCGACGGCGATGGCCGTGGCGGCGCGGCGCTCTCGATGCGGGCGGCGACCGGCAAGCCGATCAAGCTGATCGGCGTCGGCGAAAAGATGGATGCGCTCGAGGATTTCCATCCCAGCCGCATCGCCGACCGCATTCTCGGCATGGGCGACATCGTCTCGCTGGTCGAGAAGGCGGCGCAGAACGTTTCGGCCGAAGACGCGGCCAAGATGGCCAAGAAGCTCAAAAAGGGCGTCTTCGACCTCGAGGATCTCAAGAACCAGCTGCTGCAGATGAAGAAGATGGGCGGCATGGGGTCGCTCATGAACATGATGCCGGGCATGGGCCAGATGAAGAAGGCCATGGCCGGCGCCAGTATCGACGAGAAGGTGTTCGACCGCCAGATTGCGATCATCAATTCGATGACGCTGAAGGAGCGCACCAACCCCGACCTGCTCAACGCCAAGCGCCGCATCCGCATCGCCAACGGCTCGGGCACCAAGGTCGAGGACGTCAACAAGCTGATGAAGCAGCACCGCCAGATGGCGGACATGATGAAGAAGGTCTCGAAGGGCGGGCTGGGCTCGCTGGCGGGACTGATGGGCGGAAAGGCCGGCGGCATGATGCCCGGCATGGGCCAGATGCCCGATCTCTCCAAGATGGACCCGGCCGAAATCGAGCGCATGGCGCGGCAGATGGGCATCGACCCCAAGTCGCTGCCGGGCGCCGAGGCGCCGCCAGCCGCAGCCAAGGCGCCGGCCAAGCTGCCCAGCGATGTCGGGCAGTTCCTCAAGTCCGGCTCGGGCGGACTGCCCGGGCTCGGCAACGCATCCTCCCGCTTCCCCGGCCTGCCGGGCCTCGGCGGCGGGTTCGTCCCCAAGAAGAAATAACCTCCATCAACCTCAGAAGGACTACCGAATGTCGCTCAAGCTCCGCCTCGCCCGTGCCGGCACCAAGAAGCGCCCCTACTACCATGTGGTGGTGGCCGATGCCCGCTCGCCCCGCGATGGTCGCTTCATCGAGAAGATCGGCACCTATGACCCGATGCTGGCCGACAGCGACAAGCGCGTGTCGCTGGTGACCGAGCGCGTGCAGCACTGGCTGAGCGTCGGCGCCCAGCCGACCGATCGCGTGGCCCGCTTCTTCGATGCCGCCGGCCTGCTGCAGCGCGCGGCCCGCAACAACCCCAACAAGGCCAAGCCGGGCAAGAAGGCGACCGAGCGGGCCGAAGAGCGCGCCAAGCGCGACGCGGCCGCGGCCGAAGCCGCGAACGCGCCGGCGGAAGCCGCTGCCGAGTAAGCAGGCGAAGCGGGCGATGGACCAGAGCGGGCAGAAGAGCCAGCGGCTGCTGATGGGGCGCATCGGCGCCGCGCACGGCATTCGTGGCGAGGTGCGGGTGCAATCCTTCACCGAAGAGCCGATGGCGCTGCTCGACTACGGTCCGCTCGCAACCAACAGGCCGGGGCTGACGATCAATATCCTCTCGGCGCGCAGCGCCACCAATGTGCTGGTGGCGCGGCTCGAGGGGGTGACGGACCGGAATGCGGCCGAACGCCTCAACGGCGTCGAACTCTATGTCGACCGGGTCCTCTTGCCCGAGACGACGGACGAGGACGATTTCTACCATGCCGACCTGCTGGGCCTCAGGGCCCAGCTCGCCGACGGCACGCTGATCGGGGAAGTCGCCGCCATCCCGAATTTCGGGGCGGGCGACATTCTCGAAGTGCGCGACAGCCGCAGCGGCGACACCTTCCTTTATCCCTTCACCCGCGCCGTGGTGCCCGAGATCAATCTTGCGGCGGGGTATCTCGTCATCGAGCCGCCGATCGAGGCGGAGCCGGGCGAAGAAGAGCCCGATTGAGCTTTCGCGCCGATATCGTCACCCTGTTTCCCGAGCTGTTTCCCGGCCCGCTCGGGGCTTCGGTGCTGGGGCGGGGGCTGGCTGACGGGCTGTGGCAGCTCTCGGCGCTGCAGCTGAGGGATTTCGCGACCGACCGGCACCGGACCGTGGACGACACGCCCTCGGGGGGCGGGCCCGGCATGGTGCTGAAACCCGACATTCTCGCCAAGGCCATCGACTATGTTTCGCCCGCGGGCGATGCGCGGCCGCGACTGCTGATGAGCCCGCGCGGCGTGCCGCTGACGCAGGCGAAGGCGCGCGAGCTGGCCGAGGGGCCGGGCGTCGTCATCGTCTGCGGGCGCTTCGAAGGCGTCGACCAGCGGGTGATCGAGGCGCGCGGGCTCGAGGAAGTCTCGATCGGCGACTATGTGCTGGCGGGCGGCGAGGTGGCGGCGATGGTGCTGCTGGAAGCCGTGGTGCGGTTCATTCCCGGCGTGCTCGGCGCAGACGACAGCCAGGCCGAGGAGAGCTTCGAGAACGGGCTGCTCGAATATCCGCAATATACCCGGCCGCAGGTTTTCGAGGGGCGGGAGATCCCGGCCGTTCTCACCTCCGGTGACCACGGCAAGGTGGCGAAGTGGCGCCGCGCCGAGGCGGAGGCGCTGACGCGGGCGCGGCGGCCGGACCTGCTGGAGTAGCGGGTCGACCGTCTGCTCGCCTTGGCCTCCTCCCCGGCGAGGGAGAAGGCCGCGTTCCGTGTTCAATGCGGGTCAGGCGCCCAGCAGCTTGCGGATCTTCTGGACCGCGGTGTCGCTGTTTTCGCCATAGGCGATGGTGCCCTCGAAGCCGCCGCGGGCGTTGACGAGGAACACGGAGGCGGTGTGGTTGACGAGGTAGTCCGAACCCTCGCCGACCTTTTCGTGATAGACGCCCCAGGCATCGACGAGCTTCTTGATTTCGGCGGGGTCGCCGGTGACGCCGGTGACGAGGCCGTTGGTCCAGCCGACATAGTCGCCGACGATTTCCGGCGTGTCGCGCTCGGGATCGACGGTGACGAAATAGGCCCTGAGGTTGGCCGCCGAGGGGCCGAGCGCCTCGAACCAGGTCGTCATCTCCGCCATGGTGGTGGGGCAGACGTCGGGGCAGTGGGTATAGCCGAAGAACATCAGCGAGGGCTGGCCTTCGAGCATGCTGGGACCGAGCGGTTGGCCGGCGCCGTCGACGAGGGCATAATTGCCCCCACCGATCCCCGAGCCGGGCCCGCGCGGCGGGGCGGTGAGATAGATGGCGGTGGCGCCGACGGCTGCGATGGCCACCAGCACCCAAAGCACCATGCGGAAACGGGCGAGGCCCTTGTTCATGATCTGCTTTGCTCCCTGATCAGTTCGCCGGCGCGGCGGGCGCCGCGTGATCGTGCCCATGCGTCATGCCGCCATCAGGGCTGCGGGCGGCGATACCGCCGATAGCGAGTTCGACCGTGACGTCGCCGGCCTGCGCGAAGGTGAGGGTCACGGGGACGGTGGCCCCCTCGACCAGCGGACCGGTCAGCTGCAGGAACATCATGTGCAGGCCACCCGGTGCGAGGGTGACGGTGGCGCCGGCGGGGATGGCGATGCCCGACGGCAGCTCAGCCATCTTCATGACGTCGCCTTCCATCTTCATTTCGTGCAACTGCGTTTCACCGGCGGCCGGGGAGGTGGCGGCGATCAGCGTGTCGTCACTCGTGCCGTGGTTGACGATGGTGAGATAGCCGCCCGCCACCGGCGCATTGGGCAGGGTGGCGCGGGCGAAAGCAGCGGTGATCTCGAGATCGCCGACGACCACGGCGGAGGACGGCATGGCGTGGTCGCCGTGACCGGCGGCCGGTGCGGCATGCGACGTGCCATGCATGGCGTCCTGCGCGAGGGCGGCGGGGGCGGCGACGAGGGTGAGGGCCAGCAGGATGGCGGAGAGGATGGATTTCATGAGCATTGACTCTGGAGTGGCCAGATGCGGCAGGGCCGGCACCGGGGCGCGTTGATCTGGGGGCGCGTTGATCTGGACGAAAAGCGGCGTCAGACCAGGGTCGGTGGCGCGCGGGCTCCGAAGCCGAGGCGCGGCGCGCTCGCGGCCGGATGCAGATCCGGCGTGAGGTAGGCGACCGGCACGGCGACTTGGCAGGAGATGGGCAGCTGCGGCGACGGCGGCAGGTCGGCGGCGGCGCCGAGGCGGCAGGTATGGCAGGGGGCGTGGGTCGCCGTATCGCCGGCCGGCGCGTCGCCGCAGGGCACGCCGGCGGCCGCGACGGATGTGAGGGCGAGAGAGGCGATCTGGTCGGCGGACGGGGCGGCGGCGAGCGGGGTGTGCGCAAAGCTCAGGAAGACGAGCGCCAGCACCAGCACGGCGCTGAGCATGTCGCTCCCGATCTGACGCAGCTGGCGCAAGGCCTGCCTCCCGATTCCGTTCCGTCCCCTCTAGCGCAAAGGCGCGGCGCCCGCCATGCGGCAATTGCAGCGGGCTGGACTCCGGCGGCGATCCCTAGTATAGCCGCCCTCGCTCGTGCCATGGCCGAGCCAAAAACAGCATACCAATCCGTGCAACCAAGACCGGGCGGCTGGCCACAATGGCCGGCAAAACGCTCCTCAGACAAGATTCAACAACGGAACATCCCATGTCCAAGATCATTGCCGAGCTCGACAAAGAGCAGCACGAGCAGCTTCTCGCCAAGCGCGCCGTTCCCGAATTCACCCATGGCGACACCGTCAAGGTCTGGGTGAAGATCCGCGAAGGCGACAAGGAACGCCTGCAGGCCTATGAGGGCGTCGTGATCGCCCGCTCGGGCACCGGCATCATGGAAAGCTTCACCGTCCGCAAGATCTCCTATGGCGAAGGCGTCGAGCGCGTGTTCCCGGTGCTGAGCCCGAACATCGACCGCATCGAGGTGATCAAGCGCGGCAAGGTGCGTCGCGCCAAGCTCTATTACCTGCGCGATCGTCGCGGCAAGTCGGCCCGTATCTTCGAGAACACCGGCGCCCGCACCAAGAAGATCGAGGCCGGCGAGCGCGAGGCCGCCGCACAGGCGAAGGCCGCACGCGAGGCCGAGAAGGTCGCTGCTGCCGAGGCGCTGGCTGCCGAAGTGGCCGCCAAGGAAGCCGAGGCCGCCGCTGCTGCCGCCGCTACCGAGAACGCCGAAGCCAAGGCGGAATAAGCGTCCCCCCGCGGGCGCGGTTGCGAACAAGCACAAGCCCGGCCCAACAGCCGGGCTTTTCTTTTTCCAGCGGGAGTGTGGCCATGGTGGGCATGGAGGCGGAGGCGCGGGCACAACTGGCGGCCGAACTGCGCGAAGAGGCGCGAGTCCTGCTCGTTGAGTCGGGGCTGCTGCAAATGCTCGGGGAGCGCTTCGGGGAGACGACGATCACCGGCAGCGCCGGCTACGACCTGATGGTGTGGCGCAATATCGACATCCACCTGCCCTGCGACGGCGATCGCTGGCATGAATGGGCGGGACTCGGAGGCGATGTGGCCCGCACGCTCGCCGAGCGCGGCCTGACATTGTACCGGGCGACGGTCAGCAACGACTATATCGAGCCCACCGTGCTGGGCAGCGGGTTCTATTGCGGGCTCGAACTGCGCGACTTCGCGGATAATGGCTGGCGCTGCGATCTGTGGGGCTGGGACCCGTTCGATTTCGCGGTGCGACAGGCCCGCGATGCCAATCTGCGCGCCGATCTCGCCGGTTGCGACCGCGACCTGATTCTTGCGCTCAAGCACGAGGCGCGGGCACGGCACGAGGCGGGCGAGCCGACGGTCGGCAGCTTCGAGATTTATCAGTTCGTGATCGCCGGGGGCGGGATCACGCTCGACGAATGCGTGGAGTGGCTGGCGGCGCAGCACTGACCGGTGCCCGTCTGGCCCTACAGCACCTGCAGCATGGCCGAGACGGTGAAGGCGGACAGCAGCGTCGAGAGCATGGCGGCGCGGCCGATATCCTGCGCCGGCACGTCGTAGCGGATCGCGAGGACGAAGGTCATCACGCCCGACGGCGCCGAGGCGATGAGGAGCGTCAGCGCGACATCCTCGACGGGCTGGCCGAGAACGATCAGCAGGAGGAATGCGGCGAGCGCCGGGACGGCCAGGAGCTTCAGCGCGACCGCCGACAGCGACACGCGGAGATCGCCGAGGCCCTTGTGCGCCACCAGCACGATGCCGAGGGCAAAGAGCGACACCGGGGATGCGGCGCCGCCGAGGAACTGGGCAAAGACCTGGAAGCCGCCGGCGAGGCGAAAGCCCATGAGATTGGCCGCGAGCCCCGCCAGCAGCGCGATGACCTGCGGGTTTGAGACCATCCGGCCGGCCACGGCGCGCAGCGACGCCCCGCCGGGGCTGGTGGCGTCGAGGATGAGCAGGGTGCCGCCATAGATGACGAAGAGGTCGCCGGCGATGAAGGTGACGATGGCCGAGGCGCGGTCCTCACCGAAGGCATAGGTGGCGATCGGCAGCAGATAGAGCACGTGGTTGGCGAACACCGTGCTCATGGCGAGCAGCAGGCTTTCCGGCACGCTGCGCCGGAAGACGCGGCGGAACAGCAGATAGGCGAGGGCGTAGACGACGATCTCGACCGCGAGATAGACGCCGATCTGCAGGAAATTGAAGCGCGCGAAATCGGTGTCGACAATCAGCCGGAACAGCAGCACCGGACCGGCGATGAAATAGACGAAGCGCGACAGGGCATTGGCTTCGGTGACGGCGAAATAGCCGCGCCACTTCGCCAGCGCCCCGAGGCACACCATGACGAAGACCGGCAGGACGGCATTGAGAAAGGCTTCGAACACGCCGGCCAGGTCCAGGGGAACGAGTGGTCATACGTTGGTCAGACCACTGTTCCGCAACTGCGATGGACGCGCAAGGTAAAAAAGCTCTGCGATATATCTTGAAGCCTGGTTTCGGACTTCTCATCTGAAAAGCACCGAAAGATATATCTGGAGAGTCTCAGATGCATGATCCCGATGACCGCTGGCAGCGCAGCTGGCAACGCCTCGAAGAGATGGCGCGCAGCAGCTTCCGCAACCTCAATGATTTCGGCCGCGACTTCAGCGGCTGGGGCGGCAATTTCCGCATCGGCCGCATGCTGGCCAGCGGCGATGTGCGGCTGGTGGCGCTGTACCTGATCGAACAGCAGCCGCGGCATGGCTACGACCTGATCAAGGCGATGGAGGAGCGCTCGCAGGGCTTCTATTCGCCGAGCCCCGGCGTGGTGTATCCGGCGCTGACCTTCCTCGAGGAGGCTGGCTATGTAACTTCGTCCTCCGACGGCAACAAGCGGCTCTACACCATCACCGACAGCGGCCGCGAGCACCTCAACGACAATCGCGAGGCGATCCAGTCGACCCTCGATTTCCTCGGCAAGGCCGGGGCGCAGATGCAGGAGTGGCGCGAGCGCATGGCGTCGGCCAATTTCAACTTCGGCGATGGCGAACGGGCCGAAGGGGAGGGGCATTGGAGTGGGCCGCATGAGGCCCGCACCGGTGGGGCGCCGTCCGGCGCGGGCGCGGCCAAGCAGGAGGCTGCGGACCGCGACATGGCCGATGTCGCGCCGGAACTGAACGATGCGCGCAAGGCACTGAAGCGGGCGATCAAATCGGCGATCCGGCACGATGCCCAGCTGGATGTGCGGGTGGCGGAAATCCTCCGTCGCGCCGCGGACGACATCCGCGCGCTCGAGGCGGATGCCGAGGACGATATCGACCTCGGCTGATGTCGTCATAGAGGTCCGGCAGCGGGGGCGACGAAAGCCCGACTCCCGCTCGCCGGCAAATCGGGCTAACATGTCAGACCAGCGACAGATTTCCGGGTGAACGACGTGAACGAGATGATGCCGATAGCGGTGGACCGGGTGCAGGCCGCGCAGGGCGTCGTGCAACGGCTCTCGGGCATCATCCGGAAGGATCGGCTGATGACCGATCCGGTGATGACCTATGCCTATTCCGGCGACGCCAGCTCATACCGGCTGGTGCCGGCGGTGGTCGTCATCGTCAACACCGAGGATGAAGTGCGGGCGGTGATGGAAGCGGCGCGCGCCGAGAGGCTGCCGCTGACCTTCCGGGCGGCCGGTACCTCGCTCTCGGGCCAGGCCATCACCGAAGGCGTGCTGGCGGTGCTCGGCGATGGCTGGCGCAAGATCGAGATTCATGACGAGGGCGCGCGCGTCACGCTCGGGCCGGCGATCATCGTCGCCAACGCCAACAAGGCGCTGAAGAAATACAACGCCAAGCTCGGCCCCGATCCCGCCAGCCAGGCCACCGCCAAGATCGGCGGCGTGGTCAACAACAATTCCTCGGGCATGTGCTGCGGGGTGGCCTACAACACCTACCACACCATGCGCCGGCTGCGCGTGATGCTGACCGATGGGGCGGTGCTGGATTCGGGCGATCCGGAATCGGTGGCGCGCTTCCGGCGCTCGCATGCCGAATTGCTGGACGGGCTGCAGCGGCTGCATCGGCAGGTAACGGCGGATGCGGAACTGGTGGAGCTGATCCGCCGCAAGTACCGGATCAAGAACACCGTCGGCTATTCGATCAACGCGCTGGTCGATTTCCACGACCCGATCGACATTCTGATCCATCTGATCGTCGGCTCGGAGGGCACGCTCGGCTTCGTGTCCGAGGTGACCTATGAGACGATCCCGGAACACCCGTTCAAGGTGACGGGGCTGGTGCCGTTTCCCGATCCCTATTCCTGCGCGCGGGCGATCTCGCGGCTCGCCAATGGCGGGATCCAGACGACGACGGGCGTGACGGCGGCGGAATATATCGAGCGCCGGGCGCTGGCGACGGTTGAGCACCTGCCGGCGATTGCGCCCTATGTGCCCTTCTTCACCGAAACCTCGCCGGCCGTGCTGATCGACGTCAGCGCGCCGGACCCCGAGACGCTGGCGGCGGAGACCGCCAAGGCGGTGGAGATCCTCCGCTCGGAGGGGGCGACGCATATCGACTTCTCGCCCGACGAGGACAAGTCGCACGCGCTGTGGGACGTGCGGAAGGGGTTCTTCGCCACGGGCGGGGCGTCGCGGCCGAAGGGCACCTCGATGCTGACCGAGGACGTGGCGGCACCGATCGACCGGCTGGCGGAATTCGTGATCGACATGCGCCAGCTGCTCGACGACCACGGTTATGACGATGCGATCATCTTCGGGCATGCGCTGGCGGGCAATCTGCACTTCCAGATGAGCGACGACTTCATGGATCCGCATGCGGCGGCGAAGTTCGACCGCTTCTCCAAGGATCTCTCCGAGCTCGTTTCCGTGCGCTATGGCGGCTCGCTCAAGGCCGAGCACGGCACTGGCCGCGCGATCGCGCCCTTCGTCGAGGCGGAGTGGGGCACCAAGGCTTATCTGCTGATGCACGAGGTGAAGCGGCTGTTCGATCCCGAGGGGCTGCTCAATCCGGGCGTGCTGCTCAATCCGGATCCCGATATCCACATCAAGAACCTCAAGCTGATGCCGCTGGCCGACGACATCGTCGATCTGTGCATCGAATGCGGGTTCTGCGAGCCGGCCTGCCCCAGCCACCACATGACCATGAGTCCGCGCCAGCGCATCGCGGTGACGCGCGAGCGGGCGCGGCTGCGCCAGACCGGCGAGGACCCGGAGCGGCTGAAGGCGCTGGAGGAGGGCTTCGAATATGCCGGGCTCGCGACCTGCGCCGCCGGCAATGTGTGCGCGCTGCGCTGCCCGGTCGGGATCGAGACCGGTTCGATGGTGATCGGTGAGCGGGCGCGGCGGCGGACCGACAAAGATCGCGCGGCGGCGCAGCGGCTGGCGGGGCACACGCTGGCGCTCGAACGGGGCATGAAGCTCGGCATCGGGGCGCAGGCGCTGAGCCGCACCATCATCGGCAATGGCGCGACCGAAGCGCTGGCCGGGTTGGCGCGCAAGATCGCACCGGTGCCGCGCCTGTCGCCGGCGCTGCGGCCGGGGCCGGGGGTGCCGCGCCCGAAGGTGAAATCCGATGGGCAGCGCGAGCGGGTGGTGTATTTCCCGTCCTGCGCCACGCGCATGTTCGGCGCGCCGACGGCCGAGCAGAGCATGCTGCCGACGACCGAGGCGATGGTGGCGCTGCTCGAGCGGGCCGGCTACGAGGTGGTGGTGCCCGAACATGTGGAAGGCCAGTGCTGCGGCCAGCCCTTCCTCTCCAAGGGCTTTCCCGAGGAGGCCGAGCGGGTGGGTGCGCCGACGCGCCGCGCCATCGACACTGCAGCGGACGGAGGCGCCCACAAGGTGGTGACCGACGCCTCGACCTGCGCCAAGCACATGCAGGCGCATCCGGGCGAGGCGCCGGTAGCCGACTCCGTGGCGTTCCTCCTCGCTGAAGTGCTGCCGCGCCTCACCATCACCCGCCGGGTGCCGGCCGTGGCGGTGCATCACAACTGCTCGGCGCAGCGGCTCAAGGAACCGCCGATGACCGAGGCGCTGGCGCGGGCGATGGCCGATGAGGTGATCGTGCTCGATGCGATCTCGTGTTGCGGCTATGCCGGGGACAAGGGGTTGTTCGTGCCCGAGCTCAACGCGCACGCTACGCGGTTCGGCAAGGCGCAAATCCCGGAACACTGCAAGCTTGGCGTGTCGACCGTCTCCACCTGCGCCACCGGGCTGACGGAGCGGATGGAAGTACCCTTCGTCTCGGTGGCGAGCCTACTGGAGTTTGTGAGCCGGCCCGCCACTTGACCTGACCCTCATTTGTAATACGGTGTATTACAAATGAGGTGATGCAATGCCCAAGGACCTGTCGGACCCGGTTGCGGTGCGTCTGCCGGTCGACGTGCTCGAGGATATAGAGCGGATTGCCGGCGCGATCGACCGCAGCCGCAGCTGGGTGATCGTGCGGGCGCTGAGACTTTATCTCGCGTCGGAAGGGGCAGAGGTGCTGGGCCTGATCGAAGCCCGGGAAAAGGGCCGCGACGATGGAGGCCATGACGCCGACGACGTCATGCGTGAACTGGCGGCAGTCGTGGCGGGTACCAAGGTCGCCTGATGCGGGTGCGGTTCTTCTCGGAGGCCCGGCGCACCATCATCAGAGAGGCGGCATATTTGCGGGCGCGGAGCGTGTCTGGCGCAAGGAGGTTTGCGCAAATTGTCGAGCGCGCCCGTCGTCAAATCGGGGCTTTTCCAGAGTCCGGGGCGACAGACTCGATCGTTGCGCTGGCCGGCGCCCGCCGGAGCGCGATCGATGAGTATCTCTTCGACTACGACATAGATGATGGCGTTGCGATCATCCAGATCGTCCGCCACTCCCGAAACACGCCCATCATCGCGCTCGATGAAGACGCTGACTATGAAGGTCGCGATTGATGGACGGCTGTCCTGGCGGGCAACCGCCGGGCTTACCTCCGCCGGCTTTCCCTGCTACCTCCCGTCCATGATCGAGATCACAATAGACGCCCTGGGCCAGCAGGGCGACGGGATTGCCGAAATGGAGGGTGGGCGGGTGTTCGTGCCGTTCACCCTGCCGGGCGAGCGCGTGGAGATTGCGCGCGAGGGGGAGCGCGGCACCTTGCTGCGCGTCATCGTGCCGAGCCCTGATCGGGTCGTGCCGGAGAGCCCGTATTTCGGTCGCTGTGGCGGCTGCGCGCTGCAGCATATGGCACCCGGAGCCTATGCGGCGTTCAAGCGCGAGCTGGTGGTCTCCGCGCTGGCACAGGTGGCGCCCGACGTCCCGGTCGCGCCCTTGGTGCCGGCATGGGGGAGCGGGCGGCGGCGGGCGACGCTGCATGTGCGCAAGGACGCGGCCGGCTACATGCGGGCGCGCAGCCATGACGTGCTCGATATCGAGGCCTGCGCAATCCTCGCGCCGATGCTGCGCAGCGCCGCGCCGCGGATCGGCCGGGCCCTGCACAGGCTGGCGGGCGATTGCGATGTGCATTTCACCGCGACCGACAGCGGCATCGATCTCAGCATCCGATCGCCGCGCAAGCTGAAGCCGGCGGCGCTCGCCGAGTTCGCGCGGACGCACCGGCTGGCGCGGGTCACGTTCAACGGCGACACCATGTTCATGGCGCAGCAGCCGCAGGTGACGATGGGACGCGCGCAGGTGGAACTGCCGCCGGGCAGCTTCCTGCAGGCAACGGCACTGGCCGAGGACGAGCTGGGGCGGCTGGTGCTGGATGGGCTGGGCGGCGCGAAGAAGGTGGCCGACCTGTTCTGCGGGCTCGGGCCGTTCGCGTTGCGCATTGCGCCAGGGGACCGGGTGTTCGCCGCGGACAGCGACCGGGCGGCGGTCGCGGCGCTCGACAAGGCGGCGCGGCATGCGACGGGGTTCAAGCCGCTGGAGACCAGGGTCCGCGACTTGTTCCGCGATCCGCTGGCGCCGATCGAGCTGCAGGGGTTCGACGCGGTGGTGTTCGATCCGCCACGGGCGGGCGCGGAGGCGCAGGCGCGGGAGCTGGCGCAGAGCCGGGTGAAGACGGTGGTCGGCGTCTCGTGCGACCCGCGCAGCTTTGCGCGGGATGCAGCCATTCTGATCGGGGGAGGTTATCGGCTCATGCAGGTGACGCCAGTCGACCAGTTCGCCTATTCGGCGCATGTGGAGCTTGTGGGAGTGTTCCGGCGATGAGCTTCCGGGCGCGGGTGACCCATGCCGAGCTCGGCGAAGGGTTCTTCGATCCGGTGCGGGCGGCGGCGTTTCCCGAGCATGTGCTGCGCTATCGCAACCAGCGCGCGGCGGCGTCGGTGGGGCTCGACAATCTCAGTGACGCGGACTGGATCCGCCATTTCGGGCGCTTCGAGCCCTTGCCGGGCTCGTTCCCTGAGCCGCTGGCGCTGCGCTATCACGGGCACCAGTTCCAGAGCTACAATCCCGACCTGGGGGACGGACGCGGCTTTCTGTTCGCGCAGCTCGAGAATCTGGACGACGGGCGGCTGATGGACCTCGGCACCAAGGGCTCGGGCCGGACGCCGTGGTCGCGGGGCGGCGATGGCCGGCTGACGCTGAAGGGCGGAGTGCGCGAGGTGCTCGCGACCGCGATGCTGGAGGCGCTGGGCGTGAACACCAGCAAGTCGCTCAGCCTCGTCGAGACCGGGGAGGAACTGGAACGCGGCGACGAGCCGTCGCCGACCCGGTCAGCGGTGCTGGTGCGGCTGAGCCACGGCCATATCCGGATCGGCAGCTTCCAGCGGCTCTCCTATCTGCGGGAGGAGGAGCGGCTCGGGCGGCTGCTCGACCATGCGGTGCGGCACTACTACCCCGAACTCTGGGCGGAGGGGGATACCGAGCGGGCGGCGCGCTTTCTCGGGGCGGTCGCCGAGGCAGTGGCGAAGACCGGGGCGCGCTGGGTCGCGGCGGGGTTCGTGCATGGCGTGCTCAACACCGACAACATCAACATCACCGGCGAGAGCTTCGACTACGGGCCGTGGCGCTTCCTGCCGCATTACGATCCGACGTTCACGGCGGCCTATTTCGACCAGTCGGGGCTCTATGCCTTCGGGCGGCAGCCGGATGTGCTGGCCTGGAACCTGACCCGGCTGGCCGAGGTGTTGCTGCCGCTCGGCGAGCACGAGGCGCTGGAGGCCGCGCTCAACCGCTACTGGCCGGCTTTCCAGCGCGAAATCTGGGCGGCGATCACCGGAAGGCTCGGACTGGTGCCGCGCGGGGCCGAGGATGCGGAACTGACGGCAGCGGTGTTCAGCTTCCTGAACGAAAGCCGCATGCCCTATGAACAGTTCTTCTTCGACTGGCGCGGTGGCGACCGGGTGCGCGCCATGCGGAGCCCGGAGGCGGCGCATTATGCCGGCGAGGCGTTCGCGCCGCTCGGGGCGCTGCTCGAGGGCTACACGGCAGCTGGTGACGCCAATCTCGCGCATCCCTATTTCGCGCGGGCGCGGCCGCGCAGCATGCTGATCGACGAAATGGAGGCGCTGTGGGCGCCGATCGCCGAAGCGGACGACTGGCAGCCCTTGTTCGCGGCGCTCGACGAGATCGAGGAGATGCGGGCGGCCTACGCCGCCGCGTGAGCGCCGGCGAAGTCGGCGGCGCGGTCGGAGAGCCGGACATAGAAGCTTTCGAGCCCGGGTTCGACCTGCCGCGCGAGCGCGCGGCACTCGGCGAGGGCACCGGTGATATCGGCGCCGCGGGCCATGAGGGCGAGCAGCTCGGTGTGGCTGAGGCGCAGCAGGCTGAAGGCGGATGTCGCGGCGAGCGCCGGCGGGCCGACGAGGAGGAAGAGGCTGAGCCGTTCGGACTTGCCCTTAAGCGCGATGCTGCCGGCTGCGAGACAGGCGAAATCGGGCGCAGCTTCGGCGAGGGCCGGGGCGACGAGGATGTCGTAACCGATCACCGGGCAGGCGCTCTCGATGCGGCTCGCAATGTTCACCGTGTCGCCGAGGGCGGAGTAGTCGAAGCGGGTTTCGAGCCCCATATTGCCCACCACCGCTTCCCCCGCAGCAATGCCGATGCCGATGCCGAGGCGCGTCGGGCTCCGGCCCTCGGCTACCAGCCCGAAGGCGTCGGCGGCGTTGAGCGCGGCGAGGCGGGCACGCATGCCGAGGGCGGCTTCAAGCGCCCGGCGCTCGTGGTCGGCAACGTCCACGGGCGCGTTCCAGAACGCCATGATGGCGTCGCCGATGAATTTGTCGATGGTGCCGAGCCTGCCGACGATCTCCGCGCCGAGAGCGCCGAACAGCGTGTTGAGGACACCGAGCAGGCGCTGGGGCGGCAATTGTTCGCCGAGCGCCGTGAAGCCGCGCAGGTCGGTGAACATCACCGTGATGCGGCGGGTCTCGCCGCCGAGCTTCAGCCGGTCGCCATTGCGCTCGATCTCGTCGAGCAGGCTCGGCGCGACGTAGTAGCCGAAGGCACGCCGAATCTGGCGGCGGGCGGCATCGGTGGTGAGGAAGCGCAGAAAGACCAGCCCGAGATAGAGCAGCGTCAGACCGATCAGCGGGAAGCTGGGATCGAGCAGGTGACCGGAACTGCGGAACATCCACCAGGAAAGCGCGACCGAGAGCCCGAGCGCGAGGGCTCCGGCGAGGAGGCCCGCCACCGGACCCAGCCAGAGGACGACTGCGACGAGGGTTAGGCCGAACGCGAGGAACACCAGCCACTCCAGCCCCTGCACCCAATCGGGCCGGGTCAGGTAGCTCGAGGAGAGAATCTGCTCGATAGCCTGGGCGTGGATTTCGACGCCCGGCAGATTGTCGCCGAGCGTGGTGTAATGCAGGTCGAGCAGCCCGGCGGCAGAGGTGCCGATCAGGACGATGTGGCCCTCGATCCGGTCGGCGAAGCGGCGATAGTCGCCGCCGAGCAGGTCACGGGCGGAGAGGCTGACATCGGGGCGCGGCCGGCTGTAGTGCAGCCAGAGATCGCCGCTGGAGGTGGTGGGGATGGTGAAGTCGCCCAGTCGCACCGCTTCGACATAGCCTTCCGCGGCCGGGTCGGCGAGGACCACGATGCCGGAGATGCCGAGCGCGAGCCGCAGGGCTTCGAGCGACAGGGTAGGGTAGATCGCGGTGCCATCGGTCCAGAGCAGCGGCAGCTTGCGCACGGCGGCGGCGGCACTGCTGCTGTCGAGACTGAGGACGCCGAGGCCGGCGGCCGCATCTCCGAGCGCCGGAAGGGGCACCGTGGCCGGCGCGAGCAGCGGCAGGCCGGCCCGCGGATCGGCGCCGGAAATCGCGAAGCCGCCCTTGGGCCCCGAAGGAGGCAGCGGGCGCGCACCCGCACCGGCGCGCGCCAGGGCGAGCCCGAGCACGCTGGGCGTCGTCGCCAGCGCTTCGGCGAAGCGGGCATCGTGATCGGGGAGCGTCGCGGGATCGATGCCGGGCAGTTCGGCGGCGATGCGGCGGGGCGACATCCGGTCCGGCTCGGCAAAGAGCATGTCGAACGCGATGACGGCGGCGCCCAGTTCAGCGAGTCGATCGGTGAGTTGGGCCAGGCGGTCGCGGGGCCAGGGCCACTGCCCCAGACTGGCGAGCGACGCCTCGTCGATGTCGACGACTCGGACCGGGAGGTCGGCCACCGGCCGCGGTGCCAGCCGCTGGAACACGTCGAAGCCGATTTCTCGCGCCACCTGCACCGGAAACGGGTCGGCGATCCGGAGCGCCAGCAAGAGCAGCACCAGCGCGACGCCGACCACGGGCAGCAACGCCCGCCGCCAGACCGGCGTGCTGCGGCGCGGCGCTCGCATCGGCCGCCCGGTCACGGGCCGGTGTAGTAATCGTCGTCGTTGTCGTAGTTGCGGTAGTCCTGGCTCGGAGTGGTGCTCGAGACGTGGTTCTGCTCGGGCAGCACCACCTGCCGGTTGAGGCAGGCGCGGGCCGCCGCGATGCGGAACGGTCCGAGCAGGTTGGCTTCGCTGACGGCGTAGCGGAAGGCGGAGCGCAGAGCGTCGCGGGCGGCGCCGGTGATCTGGGTGGTGAAGCCGACGAGGCGGGCCTCGCTGAGGTTGGCTTCCCCCAATTCGCAGGGATCGTCGAGGACGACGCAGGCGCCTGAAGGGCTGCAGAGCTGCAGCGCGCCCTCGTAGAGCAGTACTTCGGTGCTCTGGGGGGTGACGTTGAAGTCGAAGCCGGTGCCGCGCACGCCGATGGTGCCGGTGGGGGTCTTGATCGCGTAGCGGTCCTTGGGGGCACCGCCGCTGACGAAGCGGAAGGTACCGGCCAGCGCGTCGACCGCGAGCCGCCCGCCGGTGCCGTCGGGGCGCAGGAGGTAATCCTCGATCACGAGGGCAGAGCGCGGGCCGACGACCAGGCGGGTGCGGTCGGCGAAGCGGATCTGCACGAGGCCCCTGGCATCGGTCACCACCCGGTCGCCGATGAAGATATCGCTGCCGACCTGAAGCGTAAGGATCTCGGGGCCGCGCTCGCGGCGCGCGTCCTGGTCGACGCCGAGCGCCGTGCCGGAGGCGGCGGCCGGCGCAGCGGCGAGACCGAGCAGCAGGCCGGCAAGCAGCAGGCGACGCAACAAGGGCAACATGACCTTACTCCCCACAGCAGACCAATGGCGCGTTCAGACTAGCGCATGTTGCAGCCGGCGTCTCGCCTGCCGGAGCGGCTGTCGGCGCCCCCGGCGGCCGCACGCTGCCCCGAGTGGCCTGAACCGAAACTGAACATGCAGCGCTACCGAGTGGTCGGAGAGGCAAAATGCCGGCTTGCACGTATGCGTCGGCCTTGCCAGCATGCCGGTGCGGCTGGGAACAACGGGCAAGGGTCGGAGGGGTATGGTCAGTCTGTTCTTCGTGCTGTTCATCGGGCTGGAACTGAAACACTACATCGCGGACTATTTCATGCAGCCTGGCTGGATACTGGCCGGGAAAGGCAATCTCCGCCACCCCGGGGGCTATGCCCACGCAGGTATCCATGCCGGCCTGACAGGGCTGGTGCTGCTGGTGGCCCAGACGCCGGTCGAGATGCTGCTGCTGATCGTGCTCGGCGAATTCGTGGTGCACTATCTGCTGGATTTCTCGAAGATCCAGTATTCGCGCGGCGTGCACATGGACACCCATCCCGGGCGGTTCTGGAGCCTGCACGGGCTCGACCAGATCCTGCACCAGCTGACCTATGGCGCGATCATCTATCTGGTGCTGCTGTCGAAGGGGATGATCTGAGCCGCGAGCGGCCGATCGCGTCGCGACCGGCCGGAGCGGGGCGTCGGCCGAATCAGCGGCGGCGCTTGGCGTCGCGGGGCTTCTGGACGAGCTGGGCGAGAATCTTGTCGACGAGGTCGAGATCCTCGCGCTTGCCCTCGGCCTGCTGCTGCAGGTCGACCAGATAGGAGGTGGTGTAGTAGAGTCGCCGCGCCAGCAGGGTCGCGACATAGAGCGCGATGGCTGGATCGCTGCCGAGGAAGCCGATCGCGTCGTCGATCACATAGGCCTCGACGCGCGACAGGGCGCGGACGGTCGCGCTGGACGGCATGTCGAGCAGGGCGCCCATTTCGCCGAAGATCGAGCCCGGCTCGTCGATGTAGCTGACCTGGGTGTCCTTGCGCAGGACCTCGACCTGGCCCTCGATGAGGACATAGAGCCGGCCATCATGGCCGCCCTCGTCGATCAGCAATTCGCCCGGCTCGAAGCTGACCGCGTCGCGACCGGCGCAGAAATCCAGTATATCCGACATTCAGCCCTCTCAGCATCATGGCGCCGCTCATGCGCGCCGTCCTTGCCCAGTCAAATGCCGCGTACCCGGAGCAGGCTGCGGGCCGGCTTTTGGCCGGCCCGCCGCGGCGTCAGTGGTTGTCGCGCGGCAGCCCGGCGGACTGCGCGAGGCGCTGGTAGTTGACCGCAGGCTTCAGCACGCCGCCCGAGCCGAGCTGGTCGACGAGGCCGCGCTGGATTTCCTGCCACGGCGTCTGGTGCGCCGGGTACTTATAGCCGCCCTCTGCCTCGAGCGCGCTGCGCCGGCTCTGGAGCTCCTCGTCGGAGATGAGGATGTCGGCCGAGCCCTTGTTGAGGTCGATGCGCACGCGATCGCCGGTCCTCAAGATGGCGAGGTTGCCACCCGCCGCCGCCTCGGGCGAGGCGTTGAGGATGGATGGCGAGCCGGAGGTGCCGGACTGCCGGCCATCACCGATACAGGCGAGCGAGGTGACGCCCTTCTTGATGAGATAGTCGGGCGGCCGCATGTTCACCACTTCGGCCGCACCGGGATAGCCGATGGGGCCGGCGCCGCGCATGAAGAGCAGCGTGTGCTCGTCGATCTCCAGCGAGGGGTCGTCGATGCGGTTGTGGTAATCCTCCGGGCCGTCGAAGACTACGGCCTTGCCCTCGAACATGTTCGGGTGGGCCGGGTCGGACAGGTAGCGGTCGCGGAACTCGGGCGAGATCACCGAAGTCTTCATCACCGCGTTGTCGAACAGATTGCCGCGCAGCACGAGGAAGCCGGCGTCGTGCTTCATCGGCTCGGCGACGGTGCGGATGACGCGGGTGTCCTGCACGGTGGTGTTGCGGCAGTTCTCGCCGATGGTCTTGCCGTTGACGGTGGGGGCGTTCTCGCGAATGAGGCCGGCCTTCATCAGCTCGTTGACCACGGCGGGGACGCCGCCGGCGTGGTAGTAGTCCTCGCCCAGATACTCGCCGGCCGGCTGCATGTTGACCAGCAGCGGCACCTTCTGGCCGTAGGTCTGCCAGTCGTCGATGTTGAGCTCGACGCCGATATGCCGTGCGATGGCGTTGACGTGGATGGGCGCGTTGGTGGAGCCGCCGATGGCGGAGTTCACCACGATGGTGTTGATGAAATTGTCCTTGGTCAGGATGTCTGAGGGCTTCAGATCCTCATGCACCATCTCGACGATGCGCATGCCGGTGCGCCATGCCACTTCCTGCCGGTCGCGATAGGGCGCCGGGATGGCCGCCGAGCCGGGCAGCTGCATGCCCAGCGACTCGGCCAGCGAGTTCATGGTCGAGGCGGTACCCATGGTGTTGCAATAGCCGGTGGACGGCGCCGAGGAGGCGACCAGTTCGATGAACTGCTCGTAGTTGATCTCGCCGGCCGCCATCATCTGGCGGGCCTTCCACACGATGGTGCCCGACCCGGTGCGCTCGCCGCGGAACCAGCCGTTCAGCATCGGGCCGACGGAGAGGGCAATGGCCGGGATGTTGACGGTGGCGGCACCCATCAGCATGGCAGGGGTGGTCTTGTCGCAGCCGATGGTCAGCACCACACCGTCGAGCGGGTAGCCGTAAAGCACTTCGACGAGGCTGAGATAAGCGAGGTTGCGGTCGAGCCCGGCGGTGGGGCGCTTGCCGGTTTCCTGGATGGGATGGACCGGGAATTCGAGCGCAATGCCGCCCGCGTCGCGGATGCCGTCGCGCACGCGCTTGGCGAGCTCGAGGTGGTGGCGGTTGCACGGGCTGATATCGGAGCCGGTCTGGGCGATGCCGATGATCGGCTTGCCGGACTGCAGTTCCTCGCGGGAAATGCCGTAGTTCAGATAGCGCTCGAGATAGAGCGCCGTCATGTCCGGATTGGCCGGATTGTCGAACCAGGCGCGGGACCTCAGCTTGCGCTGTCCGTTGCCGCTGTCGCCGTTAGCCGAACCCATAGTCTTCTCCTCATGGTCCTTATTGCCGCGCGCCCAGCCGCCGGCCTCAACCGGACGGCAACCGGTTCCTCAATCGTGGGGCGGGCGCGGCTTGCTTGGTCGGGCAAGGAAGTAGCAGTTGCCCGGAACCTCGGCAAGGATGGCTAAGGCCCAGACGGTACGCCCCGGCCGGCATTTTAATCCCTCTCCACGGCATGTCCGGCCATGGTGCTGCCCCGGATATCGAGGTGGAGGGGGTGCCGGTGCACGGTTTCGGCCAGCGGCTGCCCTTCCAGCCGGGCGAGCAGCATGCGGCCGGCCCTGAGGCCGAGTTCGTAGCCCTCGAGCGGCACGGTGGTCAGCGGGGGGTGGAGGAGCGGGGCGAAGTCGAGCCCGCCATAGCCGGCGATCGCCAGCCTGTCGGGCAGGGCGATGCCGCGGTCGAGGGCGCGCAGCATGCCGCCCGCCGCGGTGACGTCGGAGCCGAAGAACACCGCGTCGCACTCGGGCAGCTGGGAGAGGATCATGTCGAGGGACGCGGCGCCGGCGGTGATGCCGCGAGTGCCCTCGAGCGGCAGGACGAGCTTCAGCCGGTCGACATGCTCGCCCAGCCCCTCGCGGAAGCCCTGCAGCCGCTCGACGCCGCGATGGGTGGTGTGGCCGCAGAAGGCGATATGCCGGAAGCCGCGCTCGGCGAAGTGCCGGCCCATCAGCCGGCCTCCCTCGATATTGGAGTAGCCGACCAGCATGTCGACCGGATCGGGCGTGTCGCCCCACATTTCCATGACCGGCAGGTCGAGTTGCCTGAGGCTCTTTCGTGTCGCTTCGGAGCGCACGATGCCGGTGAAGATGATGCCGGCGGGCCGGAAGGGCAGCATGGAGGCGACCGTTTCCATGCCGAGCAGTTCCGAATAGCCGGTCTGGGCATACATCAGATGATAACGGCTGCCCTCGAACGCGTCGAACACTCCCTGCATGGAGGTGGCGAAATGGCTGTTCAGGAGGCTGGAGACGAAGACGGTGACGATCGAGGATCGGCCCGAACGCAGGGTCGAGGCGAAGTTGTTGACGACATAGCCCGTAGCCTCGACGGCGGCCGCGACGCGGCGGCGCGTTTCCTCCCGCACCTTTTCAGGCTGCGATAAGGCACGAGAAACTGTAATGGGCGATACACCGGCAAGGCGTGCGACGTCTTCGACGCGAACCGGGCGGTCCGCGCGTGATTTGTTGTGCAAAGAAACCGGTCCCCCGACCCGTAGTTGCAATATTAGGAAGCTTACGGTTCCGACCCTGCGCAAGCTCTCATCAGTTGTATAATCGTTTTAAATGCAAGCAACAGTTATGACAAGTATCACGCAAGCGTGAAGGACTGCCGAGATCGCGGAGGGTTCGCGACAATAGCTCGGCGGCCCCATTTGCGCAGAAACACCTACTGAGGTGAAGGGCTGAAACGATTCAGCTGCGCTGTTGCGTGCGCGGATGCCCCAAGCTGTCAGGGCGTCGCGGCTGCGGCTGTCGCGGCGAAGACCCGAGCGAGCTCGGCCACGGGCGTCGCGATCAGCGGCGCGGCGAGCCGGCGGACTATTTCGCGGGCAGACTCATCGAGATATTCCACCGGGGACTTGCCGTCGACGCGGGCGAGCAGCAGGCAGGGGAGGAGCGCAGCGACCCGCGCTTCGAGCCCCGCCCGCCGCTCGGCCGGGAAATGGGCCAGCCAGGTGACGGCGAAGGCCGCAGCCTGCCGCAGCAGTTCGGGCGCCAGCTGCGGCATATGCACGGATTTGAGCAGCAGGTGGTTGAGGCAGAAGCCGGCATCGAAAGCCGGATCGCCGTACCAGGCACATTCGGCATCGAGCAGCACCGGGTGGCCGTCGCTGCGGGCGACGAGGATGTTCTTGGGCGAGACGTCGCCATGGACCAGCGCCTGCCGCGTGGTGGCCGTGGTCTTAAGGACCGCGAGGATGCGGGAGGCGAGATCGGGATGGCGGCCGGCGGTGAAGCGCAGATAGGGGTCGAGCCGCAGGGCCTCGATCAGGTGATCGGTGGCGAAAGCGGCGGCGACCTCCGCGTCATCGAGCGTGGCGGCATGAATGCGGCCGAGCACATCGGCGACGGCCACGGGGACTGCGGGATCGGCGCGGCCGGCGAGCAACTCGCTCTTCCAGAGGAGATAGTCCTCGGCTGGGAGATATTCGAGCAGCGCGATGCCGTTCTCGCGATCTTCCGCGAGGACGCGGGGGGCGGCGCCGGGGACGATGCTGCCGGCCAAACGCAGCCAGGCGACCTCGTAGCGGTTGCGCTCGCGCGGGGCCTCCCATTCGCTCGCCACCTTCAGCCGGTCGAGCGCGCGCTTGGCGCAGAGCAGGCCGCCATCGCCGAGGCGCACCCGCACGATGTCGGAGGAGACGCCACCGGTCAGCGGCTCCACCGCGACGATGGTCGCACCGGGGCGGCCGGCAGCCGCAAGCATGGGCGCCAGCAGCGCCTCCCAGGATGGCTCGGACATGAATTCCTCCTACTTGACTAACATGTTAGCGGATGGAAGGCATGGCGACAACGAGGGAGGCGCGGCAGCGATCGCGCGGAAAGGCGACAGCATGGGCAGGCTCGAGGGCAAGGCAATCTTCATGACGGCGGCGGCGGCCGGCATTGGCGGCGCAGCGGCGCTGGCGTTTGCGCGCGAGGGCGCGCGGGTGATCGCGACGGACCGCGACGCAGCCGGGATCGCAAAGAAGGGCGCCGAACTCGCGGCCATCTCGGCCGGGCATGAGGCCTATGCGCTCGACGTCACCGATCATGCCGCCCTGCGGGCCGCGGCGGCACGGCACCAGGGCGTCAACGTGCTCTACAATGGCGCGGGCTGGGTGCATCAGGGCATGCTCGGCACCACGGACCTCGCCGACTGGCAACTGAGCTTCGACATCAATGTGACGCCGATGTTCGTTCTGACGCAGGCGTTCCTCCCCGCCTTCATCGCGCAGGGCGGGGCGAGCATCATCAACATCGCTTCGGTCGCGTCCTCGCTGAAAGGGGTGCCGAACCGCGTCAGCTACATGTCGAGCAAGGCGGCGGTGATCGGGTTCACCAAATCGGTAGCGTTCGACTACATGAAGCAGGGCATCAGGGCCAATGCGGTGTGCCCCGGCAGCGTCGACTCGCCGTCGCTGCACGAGCGCGCGCATGCGCTGGGGGAACATGACGAGGTGTGGAAGACCTTCATCGCCCGCCAGCCGATGGGGCGCATGGCGCAGCCGGAGGAGATGGCGCATCTGTGCGTCTATCTCGCCAGCGACGAGAGCGCCTACGCCACGGGCAGCAATTTCATCGCCGATGGCGGCATCACGCTATAGGCAGGCCCGGACGGCCGGCGAGGACCAGTTTTCGAGGAGGATGCGGATGAGTGACGGGGTGATCGTGGTGACCGGGGGGAGCCGCGGCATCGGGGCAGCGACGGCGCGACTGCTGGCGCAGCGGGGCCATCCGGTGCTCGTCAACTACAACAACCGGGCCGATGCCGCCGATGCGCTCTGCGCGGAAATCGCAGCCGCAGGCGGCGTTGCTACCGCTGTGCGGGGCGATGTGAGCCAGCCGGCAGATGTCGAGGCGATCTTCGCCGCCGCCGACCGGATGGGGACGCTTGCGGGGCTGGTCAACAATGCCGGCATCGTCGACGTGGCGTCGCGGGTCGAGGCGATGAGCCCCGAGCGGCTGGCGCGGATGTTCGCGGTCAACATCACCGGCAGCTTCCTGTGCGCGCAGCAGGCGATCCGGCGGCTCTCCACCCGGCATGGCGGCAGGGGCGGGGCGATCGTCAACCTCACCTCGGCGGCGTCGAAGCTCGGTGCGCCGGCCTATTATGTCGACTATGCCGCGAGCAAGGGGGCGATCGACACCTTTACGGTGGGGCTCGCGCTAGAGTTGGCGCAGGAGGGCGTGCGGGTGAATGCTGTCCGTCCCGGCATCATCGATACCGAAATCCATGCGTCCGGCGGTGAACCCGACCGCGCGGCGAAGGTCGCCGCCAGCTTGCCGATGGCGCGCGCCGGCACGGCGGAGGAGGTCGCCGAGGCCATTGTGTGGCTGCTGTCGGATGCGGCTTCCTATGTCACCGGCGCGGTGATTCCGGTGACGGGCGGGCGGGCGGTGTTCGCTTGAGCGCACCCAAGACAGGGCGGTCACAGCGCGTCCAAGCGGAGAGGCCGGCAAGAGCAGCCGGCACGGCAATCGAGAGGGGAGACTGCGCATGAAGCCAATCGTCGCCATGGTGGTGGCCCTCGCGCTGGCGGGGCCGGTGCAGGCGGCCGAGTGCCGGCTTGCGGCCGCAGAGTACACGCAGCAGGGGAGCAACTGGACGTTGCGCTTCGCGCCGGTGCCGCGCGCAGCGGCCGCCAACCAGGTGGCGGCGTTCACCCTGGCACTGCCGAATTCCGGCGAGGTGCTGGAGGGCGCGGTGCATATCCCCAATGGCTATGGCGCGGCGTGGGGCACGCTCTCGCTCGACTGCCCGGAGGATGCCGCGGAGGAGGATTACGAGGCCTGCGTGGTGTGGAACGACGTGATCTATGCCGCGGGTGCAGCGGGGCTCGGGGAGTTGCCGCACAGCGACGGCGATCCCGCCCCGCAGCAGATCCTCTTTCCCAAGCTCGCCTCGACGATCTGGTACTCGCTGCGGCGGGACGCGGAGTGGACCGACGAGCAGGTGCCGTCGGACGTATTCGACTTTGCGGGCTGTCGCACGGCGCCGTGACCGGGCGCTGAAACGGATCGCGGCCGGCGTCCGTTACTGACCGAGGAACCCAGGAGCCGCAATGCCGATCGAACTCACCCTGCTCATCTGGAGCACCGCCCTGTTCGCGCTCTATATCGGGGCGCAGTCGACGCTCTATCGGCTGCAATATGGCGTGCAGCACGCGGCCGGTGCACGCGACAGCGACCCGGCGCCGCCCTCGCCCATGCTGTCGCGGGCGCAGCGGGCGCTGAACAATCTGCTCGAGACCTATCCGGTCTTCGTCGCGCTGGCGGTGGCCAGCGTCCTCGCGGAGCGATCGGACTGGCTGACCGAGTGGGGCGCCCAGCTCTACTTCTGGGGCCGGATCGCCTATTTGCCGCTCTATCTGCTCGGCGTGCAGTATGTACGCAGCATGGTGTGGCTGGTGGTCGCCGCAGGGCTGGCGATGATGTTCTTCGGCGTCGCGTTCTGACCGGATGCGGAAAAGCTTGCCAAAGCGGCATGGCGAGGGTTCCAACCTTGTGCCTGCTGGTTTAACGCAGAGGCGAGGCTAATATCGGCAGCGCGGGCGGCTGGCCGCCCGCTAACAGCGTCTCGGAGAGATCATGGCGGAGCATTTCGACCTCACGGTCATCGGTTCAGGTCCCGGCGGCTATGTGGCGGCCATCCGCGCCGCGCAGCTGGGCATGCGCGTGGCAATCGTCGAAAAGTGGCCGACCTTCGGCGGCACCTGCCTCAATATCGGCTGCATCCCCTCCAAGGCGCTGTTGCATGCGTCCGAGCTGTTCGAGGAAGCGAGCCACCAGTTCTCGCAACTGGGCATTGACGTCACGCCGACGCTGAACCTGCAGCAGATGCTGCAGCACAAGGACGACACGGTGACCTCGAACGTCACCGGCATCGAGTTCCTGTTCAAAAAGAACAAGATCACCGCCTTCAAAGGCGTGGGCTCCATTCCGGCGCCGGGCCGGGTGCTGGTGACGCCGGAAGGCGGGCCGGGGCAGGTGATCGAGACGCGCAATATCCTCATTGCGAGCGGTTCGGTGCCGGCGACGCTGCCGGGCATCGTCATCGACGAAGAGCATGTGGTGAGTTCCACCGGGGCGCTGGCCTTCAAGGAGGTGCCCAAGCGCCTGCTGGTGATCGGCGGCGGCATCATCGGGCTGGAGCTCGGCTCGGTGTGGAGCCGGCTCGGCGCCAAGGTCACGGTGGTCGAATATCTCGACCGCATCCTGCCGGGGCTCGACAGCGAGGCCGGGCGGCAGACGCAACGGGCGCTGCAGAAGCAGGGGCTCGAGTTCCGGCTCGGCATGCGCGTCACGTCGATCGAAAAGCAGCAGGAGGGCACGCTGGTCGCGCGGGTGGAGCCGGCGCAGGGCGGCGATCCGCAGCTGATCGAGGCCGACCGCGTGCTGGTCGCGGTGGGCCGCAAGCCCTATACGCAGGGCCTCGGGCTCGAGAGCGCGGGCGTGGCCATCGACGAGCGCGGCCGCATTCGCACCGACCACGAGTTCCGCACCAATGTGAAGGGGATCTACGCCATCGGCGACGTGATCGCCGGGCCGATGCTGGCGCACAAGGCGATGGACGAGGGCCATGCCGTGGCCGAGGTGATCGCCGGGCAGAAGCCGCATGTGAACTACGGCAACATCCCGTCGGTGATGTATACGAGCCCGGAGGTGGCCTGGATCGGCAAGTCCGAGGACGAGCTCAAGGAAGCCGGCATCGAGTACAAGGCCGGCAAGTTCCCCTACACCGCCAATGGCCGCGCCAAGGCGATGCTCTCCACCCAGGGCTATGTGAAGATCCTCGCCGATGTGAACACGGACCGCGTGCTCGGAGCACAGATCATCGCGCGCAATGCGGGCGAACTGATCCACGAGATCGCGGTGCTGATGGAGTTCTCCGGCGCGGCCGAGGATCTGGGCCGCACCACCCACGCCCATCCGACGCTGAGCGAAGCGATCAAGGAAGCGGCGCTGATGTGCGGGGACGGCGCGATCCACATCTGAGGTTCTGAGGACAGCCTGCCCCTCAGACTGCCGTGTCGCGGTCGCCCGAACATTTTGGGGCGATCGCTAATGCGCCTCAGTCGTCCACCTGCCGGTGGGGCGCGGCCTCCGCCCGCCTCTGGATGGTCCATTGCAATAGATGGTCGAGCGCCGGACACAGCGCATCGCCGAGCGCAGTTAGGCTGTATTCCACCTTGGGTGGCACCTCCGGATGGACCTTGCGGGCGACGACGCCATCGCGCTCCAGCTCGCGCAATTGCTGGGCCAGCATCTTCTGGCTCACACCGGGAATGGCGCGCTCCAGCTCGGAGAAGCGACGCGTGCCGTCTGCGAACAGCTGGAACAGGATCAGCATCTTCCAGCGCCCCTCGATCACCCGAAGGGCTTCCTCGACCCCGGCTGCGGCGACGTCGGGGAGCACCTCACCCCGGAGTGAGTACCCCACTTTTTCGTCCGGTCTTGTCATCCAGCGCGCCTACCCGACATTGCTGCCATCGAAACTACGCAGCCCCGATGGGCGCAGCAAGGAGAACGCGGCAATGGACCTGCCCCAGGCGATCGAGCAGTACTTCACGGCTGCCAATGCCCGCGACGCAGCGCGGTTCGCCGAGGCGTTTGCCACAGATGCCGAGGTGACGGACGAGGGGCGCACCTATCGGGGACGGAGCGGTATCCGCTCCTGGCGCGAGGCGGTGGAGAAGAAATACACGGTCACGGCCACCCCGCTGGCGCTGGCCGAGCGCAGCGGACGGGTGGTCGTTACGGCACTGGTCGAAGGCGATTTCCCCAAGGCCGGGCTGCCCGACCCGTTGCATCTCGAATATCGCTTCGCGTTGCGTGACGGGCTGATCGGTGCGTTGGAGATCGGCCTGCCACGCGCTGAGGGCTGAGGGCTGAGGGCTGAGGGCTGAGGGCTGAGGGCTGAGGGCTGAGGGACGCTGCTCTCCTCAGCCCCGCCGGCTGCCGCGGCCGAAGAGCCAGACGCCGGCCAGCACCATGATGGTGCCGATGGCGTGCCAGACGGTGAAGACTTCGCCGAGAACGCCGATGGCGAGGGCGACCGTGACGACCGGCGAGATGTTGCCGATCATGGCCGTCCGTTCGGAGCCGAGCAGCCCGATGCCGCCCGAGGTGCAGTAGGCCGGGAGCACGGTCGAGACCGTGCCGATGGCCAGCATCAGCGGGATGGCCCCTGCACTCACGGCCAGATCGTCGAGCGGGTGGGTGAGAAGGAAATGGACGATTACCGCCGGGCCGGCCCCGCTCATGGCGATGGAGGTGAAGAGCTCCGGCCCCATGCGGTCGATCAGCGGCTTGGCGATGATCTGATAGGCCGCGTAGGCGATGGCCGAGACCAGGACCAGCGTCGAGCCGAGCACCACGTCCTTGCCCTCGAACTGCAGGTCGTGCCCGAAGATCAGCGCGATGCCGACCCAGGAGACGGCCAGCGCCACCATCATCAGCGGCGTCACCCGCCGGCGGAAGAAGATGGCGCCGAACAGCACGACGAAGAACGGGTAGGTCAGCAGGATCAGCCGGTCGAGCTGGGCGGAGATGTATTCGAGCGCCTGGAAATCGAGATAGCTCGCCACATAGTAGCCGAGCACGCCCACGCCGAGGGTCTGCAGCAGCGAGGTGCGATCGAGCGGCGCCGGATCGCCGGGACGCTGCGCGGCGCGGCGGCGCCGATAGTAGAACAAGCCGACCGACAGGAAGACCGGCACCGCGACCAGCATGCGCCAGGTCAGGGTGGTGAGCGGATCGACCCCCTCCGCAATGGCGAGCTTGACCACGATGCCCTTGGTGGCGAACAGGGCGGCGCCGAGCAGGGCCAGCGTGACGCCGAGCAGCAGGCGCGGCGGGGGCGGCGCGGCGGCCCGATCGGCCGTCATGGGCGGGGATGTAGCGTCGGAAGACATGAGCTTGGGGTCCGGGTGTGGCCGCCGCCCCATCAGATCGCCGACATCCGCGCCTTGTGGGGCGGAAGCCGGTTGCGAAGGGTCAGATGACCGCAGCAGGCCGGCTCCCGGGGAGGGAAGCAGGGCTTTTGGCGATAATGAGCATGCGAGCGGTCATGACGCTGCACTAGCGCGCCAGCCGGTGGCTGTAAAGCATGGCGGCGCGAAGCCTGGACCTCAGGCGCGCGGATGCGCCGTGCGGTAGGCTTCGAGCAGCCGGTCGGTGTCCACTGCGGTGTAGATCTGCGTCGTCGAGAGCGAGGCATGGCCGAGCAGTTCCTGGATGGCGCGCAGGTCGCCGCCACGGCCCAGCAGATGCGTCGCGAAACTGTGGCGGAGCGCATGCGGGCTCGCCGAGGGCGGCAGGCCCAGCGCGCCGCGCAATTGCTGCATGCGCAACTGGATGAGGCGCGGCGACAGCGGGCCGCCCTTCTTGCCGCGGAAGACGGGCTCGCCGCGGTCGGGATGGTAGGGGCAGAGTTCGAGATAGAGGGCAATGGCGCGGCGGACCGGCGCGATCAGCGGCACCTGCCGCTGCTTGCCGCCCTTGCCGACGACGCGGAGGCTGTCGCTCTCGAGGTCGGCCCGGGTGACGGCGAGCGCTTCCGAGATACGCAGGCCCGCGCCGTAGAGGAGCGAAAGCACCGCCATGTCGCGGGCCGCGACCCAGGGCGTGTCCTCCAGTTCGGCAGTGACCGCGATGGACTGCGTCGCCTCCCCTACGGTGAGGGCCTTGGGAATGGAGCGTGGCTGGCGCGGCGTGCGGATGCTGTCGAGCGCGGTGACGGCGAGCACGCCTTCGCGCTCGAGAAAGCGGAAGAAGCTGCGGATGGCGGCAAGGGCGCGGGCCAGCGAACGGGCACCGAGCGCATCGGCGCGGCGCCGGGCGAGAAAGGCCCGGATATCGGCCGGGCGCAGCCCGCCCAGCACCGCCAGCGTCACCGTGCCGCCGGTGTGGCCGGAAAGGAAGACGAGAAACTGCCCGACATCACGGCCATAGGCTTCGAGCGTATTGTCGGCGAGGCGGCGGATGGCGCCCAAGTCGCGACGCCAGGCGTCGAGCTGGGTGGCGAGCGCAGAATCGATGGCGAAGGCGTAGGACATGGGCGCGAGGGTGCACCTTGGATGGTTAGCGGTCGGTTGCCGTCTTGTTGCAAGGGTGCATCGGAAACGGGACTGCGGCAACACGGCCGCGTGAAGCGGCTTCCGGTCGGGGGCTTGCATGTTTATCTCGCCCCCATGCGGTTATTGTGCAGCTATCTCATGATCCTCGTCGCCCTCGTGGCGATGGCCGGCCCCGGCGTTGCGGCCGGGCTGTGCGCGCACGGGCCGCTGCCAGTGGTGTCCGAGAGTCTCGACGACCACACGGCGCCGACCCTTCCGCACCTGCCCGCCCCCTGCGAGACGCTGGGTGGCAAGCGACTGCTGCCCGCGCCCCCCGTGCTCGACAGCCGGCTCAGCGAGATCGATGGCGCGACGCTATCGCAATGGGCGCGCGGGCTCGCCGACCAGCCGATGCGGCGGGCCTGGCGGGCCGTGATGGAACCGCCACCCCCCCGTACGGCTTAATACAGTCGAGCCTCATCCCAGAGACCCCACGCGGCCCCCTTTGCCGCGCAATCGAGATTTCGAATGACCACTTCTTCGATCGGCCGCCGCAGCTTCCTGCTGGGCATGACGAGTATCGCGGCCCTCACCATGGCCGGCTGCGCCTCGACGGGCCAGACCCGTCGCGTTGCCGAAGCGCAGCCCCGGGTGCCGCCCGAGGTACTGTCGATGTATGGCGCGTTGCCCTATGAGCAGTTCCCGATTCCGGCGGCGCGGCCGGAACTGATGGACCCCATTTACTGGCGACAGGTGGTGGACGATCCGACCGGCGAACGGCCGGGCACGGTGGTGGTCGACACCAACAACCGCTTCCTCTACCTCGTGCGCGACGGCGGCAAGGCGATGCGCTACGGCGTCGGCATCGGCCGTGACGGCTTTACATGGTCCGGGCGAGGCGTGATCCAGTACAAGCGGGCCTGGCCGACCTGGACGCCGCCGGCGGAGATGATCGTCCGGCAGCCCGAGCTCGAGCCCTATCGGAACGGCATGGCGCCGAGCCTCGAGAACCCGCTGGGCGCCCGCGCGCTCTACATCTTCCAGAACGGGCGCGACACCATCTACCGCGTGCACGGCGCCACCGACGAGCGGACGATCGGCCAGGCGATTTCGTCCGGCTGCGTGCGCCTGCTCAACCAGGACGTGATCGACCTCTACGAGCGCGTGCCCTCGGGATCGCCGATCCTCGTGATGTAATTGTTGATGTGATACCGGGCGCCGGCCGGTCGCCTGACCACCGGCCGGCGCATCGCTCGCGGCAATTCACAGCTGCGGGCAGAATCACCTTGCATTTGCGTCGCCTGCCGTGAACAAAGCAGGCACGAATGGAACAGGCGCCTGACATTGTCGCGGTGATGGTGAGCGTGTCGGTGGACGGCCCGTACAGCTATCGCGTGCCGTCCGGAATGCGGGTCGAGCGCGGCTCGATCGTCGCGGTGCCGCTGGTGGGACGGCTGACGCTGGGCGTGGTGTGGGGCGCGCCGAAGGACAATTTCGCCCATAACCGGCTGAAGGAGATCGCGCGCGCCTTCGACGTGCCCCCGCTCTCCGAGGAGTTGCTCAGGACCATCGAATGGGTGAGCCGCTACACGCTCGCCGCGCCGGGACTGGTGCTGCGCTCCGTGCTGCGCTCGACCGAGGCGCTGGAGCCCGAGCGGCCGGTGACGGCCTACCGGGCCACCGGGATCGAGCCCGAGCGCCTGACGCCGGCGCGACTAAGGCTGCTCGATCTGCTGGCCGACGGCGAGAGCTGGGCGAAGGGCGCGCTGGTCGCGGCCAGCGGTGTCTCAACCTCGGTGATCGAGGGGCTGGAGCGGGCCGGGGCGCTGGAGCGGCTCGAAATGCCGCCGCCGCCCATCGTGTTGCCACCCGACCCGGATGCAACGGCGCCGACGCTCAACACGGAGCAGGCGGAGGCGCTGGCCCAGCTTCGCGCCATGCCGTCCGACGGGTTCGGCGTGGCGCTGCTCGACGGCGTGACGGGCGGCGGCAAGACGGAGGTGTTCTTCGAAGCGGTAGCGGACACCCTGCGGGCGGGACGGCAGGCGCTGGTGCTGCTGCCGGAGATCGCGCTCACCGACACGTTTCTCACCCGCTTCACCCGCCGCTTCGGCACCCGGCCCGGCGAATGGCACTCGGACATGACGCCGCTGCAGCGCGCGCGCACCTGGCGCGGCGTGCATCAGGGCGAAGTGCGGGCGGTGGTGGGCGCGCGCTCGGCGCTGTTCCTGCCCTTCCACGATCTCGGGCTCATAGTGCTCGACGAGGAGCATGACGGCGCGTTCAAGCAGTCCGAGGGGGTCAACTACCATGCCCGCGACATGGCGGTGGTGCGGGCGCGCTATGCCGGGGCGCGGGTGATCCTCTCCTCGGCGACGCCCTCGGTCGAGAGCCGCAACAACGCCGATCTCGGCCGCTATCGCCATGTGAAGCTCACGGCCCGGTTCGCCGCTGCGGAACTGCCGGACGTCACGACCATCGACATGCGCGAGGAGCCGCCGGACAAGGGGCAGTGGATTGCGCCCAAGCTGGCGCGGGAGATCTTTGCGACGCTCGATCGGGGCGAGCAGGCGCTGCTGTTCCTCAATCGGCGCGGCTATGCGCCGCTGACGCTGTGCCGGGCCTGCGGCCATCAGTATCAGTGCCCCAATTGTTCATCCTGGCTGGTCGAGCATCGCTTCCGCGGCGTGCTGATGTGCCACCATTGCGGCCATGAGCAGCGCACGCCCAAGAGTTGCGGCGCCTGCGGCGCGGACGACTCGCTGGTGCCAATCGGGCCAGGCATCGAGCGGGTGGCCGAGGAGGCGGCGGCGCGGTTTCCCGATGCGCGCATGGTGATCCTCAGCTCCGACATGGGCTCGAACACGCAGCTGAAGCAGCGCTTCCGGGAGATCGAGAAGGGCGAGTACAACCTTGTCATCGGCACGCAACTGGTGGCCAAAGGCCACCACTTCGAGAAGCTGACGCTCGTGGGGGTGCTCGACGCCGATCTGGGCCTCGACAAGGGCGACCCGCGGGCGGCCGAGCGGACGTTCCAGATCCTGACGCAGGTGACGGGGCGCGCCGGGCGGGCGAACCGTGCGGGCAAGGCGCTGCTGCAGACCTATCACCCCACCCATCCGGTGATGCAGGCCATGATCCGGGGCGATCGGGAAGCCTTCTACCGGCATGAACTGGCGGTGCGGGAAGCCGGCGGATTGCCGCCCTTCGGTCGCCTTGCGGCGCTGATCGTTTCGGCGGCGGAGCGCGACCCGGCGTTCGCCCATGCCAAGGCGCTGCTCGGTGCAGCGCCGATGGCGGAGGGGCTCAAGCTGTTCGGCCCCGCCGATGCGCCGATCGCCATGGTGCGCGGACGGCATCGGGTGCGGCTCCTCGCGCAGTCCGGGAAGGATTTCGATTTGAGCGGCTATGTGCGGTTCTGGCTCACGAACGGTCCGCGCCCCACCGGCAGCCTCAAGGTGCAGGTCGACATCGACCCGCAGAGCTTCCTTTAGCGCTCGATCAGCCAGTCCGTCGGCACATCGAGGGCCTTGGACAATTTTTCGGCAACCTCCGATGTGAGGTTGCGCCGCCGGTTTTCCAAGTCGGAAACAAACCCCTGCGAGGTACCGATGTCGCGTGCCAGTTGCACCTGGCCGATCCCCCTCCAGGTGCGAATCGCCTTGAGGACGGTGTCGCCCCCTTCGACACGTCGCGACACCTCTGCCGGAACGGGCATGGCGCCGGCCGCCGCAGCCATGGCGGCGTCGTAGGCCGCTACATCGGCGGCATCTTCGGCTGCCTCCTGAGCGATACGGATGAGGGCCTCATAGTCCGCCTTGGTCAACACGACGAGGTCGTCACCGCTGGGTGTCTTGATGAACTGGGGAGCGTCCATGGCTTTGCCTTTCAGTGACGGGAGTAGGTGGTTGAGTCTCTCTTGCCGATATGGATGGCGAGGATGGTCTGCCGATCCTCATCGAAGAGGATACGGTAGCCGCCGACGCGCAGCCGGTAACCTCGACGCCCGACCAACTGCTTGATGTCGCCGCGACCGGACACGGCGTAAAGATGAAGCGCCTCGGTGATCTGCTCACGGACGTCCTGCGGCAGAGCCTCAAGCTGTCTCAGTGCCGCGGGCATGTAGATGACCGCCTTCATGCCGCAATATCGCATGCGATATCGCATATCGCAAGGGGCTGGGGGCGGCGGCAATGTGCTTGGTGAGAGTGCGCATGGCAGGTCGGCCGGCATGAGAGGACGCCAAAGGCCGTTTGCGCCGCTGCGCCAGCTCGGTCTATACCCCATGCGGCGGTGACGCGGAGCCTGCGACAAAACTGACTGAAAGAGTCCTGCGGCGGTGCCTTGCGATGCCCAAGGTCACATGCTAGAGCGGGCCGCGATTTCCGGGGTCTATGGACCTTCCGGCGAAAATTCATAAATAGAGCAACGCCCGGACCGCCAGACGGCGGGAGTTGCGCAGAACGAGGGAACGGGGCTTGGCAGCGCAGGATTCAGTGCTTTCCCAGATCGCGAAGCCGTATGCCGCGGCGCTGTTCGACATCGCTGCGGCCGATGGGTCGGTGGCGGCGGTCGAGCAGGGGCTGGACGCAATCGCGGCGCTGAGCGCCGAGAGCGACGACTTCACCCGGTTCCTGCGTTCTCCGGTCATCAATGCCGACGCCAAGGCCGCCGCGATCGACGTGATCCTGGGCAAGGCCAGTGTGCACCCGACCGTCGCCAGCTTCGTGCGCGTCGTCGCCCGCAATGGTCGGCTCTTCGCGCTCAACGACATCATCAAGGCCTTCCGCATCCGTGCGGCGGAAGCGCGGGGCGAGATCAGCGCCGAGGTCACCTCGGCCGCGCCGCTCAGCGCCCAGCAGTTGGAAACCCTCGCCGAGACGCTCAAGGGCAAGCTCGGCAAGTCGGTCACCCTCAACCCACAGGTCGATCCCAGCCTGATCGGCGGCCTCGTCGTCAAGGTCGGCAGCCGGATGATCGACTCCTCGCTCAAAACCAAGCTCACGGCGATGAAGATCGCGATGAAAGAGGTCGGATAATGGACATCAAAGCCGCGGAAATCTCTGCGATCCTCAAGGAGCAGATTCAGAACTTCGGCCAGGAAGCCGAGGTTTCCGAAGTCGGCCAGGTGCTCAGCGTCGGCGACGGCATTGCCCGCGTCTACGGCCTCGACAACGTGCAGGCCGGTGAGCTCGTTGAGTTCCCGGGCGGCATCAAGGGCATGGCGCTCAACCTCGAAGCCGACAATGTCGGCGTCGTGATCTTCGGCGCGGACCGCGAGATCCGCGAAGGCGACACGGTGAAGCGGACCGGCTCCATCGTCGACACCCCGGTCGGCAAGGGCCTGCTCGGCCGCGTGGTCGATGCGCTGGGCAATCCGATCGACGGCAAGGGCCCGATCGAATACACCGAGCGTCGCCGCGTCGACGTGAAGGCCCCGGGCATCCTGCCGCGCAAGTCGGTGCACGAGCCGATGTCGACCGGCATCAAGGCCATCGACGCGCTGATCCCGATCGGCCGCGGCCAGCGCGAGCTGATCATCGGCGACCGCCAGACCGGCAAGACCGCCGTGATCCTCGACACCTTCCTGAACCAGAAGCCGGCGCATGCCGCCGGTGCCTCGGAGCAGGACAAGCTCTACTGCATCTATGTCGCCGTCGGCCAGAAGCGCTCGACCGTGGCGCAGTTCGTCAAGGTGCTGGAAGATGCCGGCGCGCTCGAGTATTCGATCATCATCGCCGCCACCGCTTCGGACCCGGCGCCGATGCAGTTCCTCGCGCCGATGACCGGCGCCGCCATCGGCGAGTATTTCCGCGACAACGGCATGCACGCCGTGATCGCCTATGACGATCTGACCAAGCAGGCCGTCGCCTATCGCCAGATGTCGCTGCTGCTGCGCCGTCCGCCGGGCCGCGAAGCCTATCCGGGCGACGTGTTCTACCTGCACTCGCGCCTGCTCGAGCGCGCCGCCAAGCTCAATGAAGAGCATGGCCTCGGCTCGCTGACCGCGCTGCCGGTGATCGAGACCCAGGCGAACGACGTGTCGGCCTATATCCCGACCAACGTGATTTCGATCACCGACGGCCAGATCTTCCTCGAGACCAATCTGTTCTTCCAGGGCATCCGTCCGGCCGTGAACGTCGGTATCTCGGTGAGCCGCGTGGGCGGTTCGGCGCAGATCAAGGCGATGAAGCAGGTCGCGGGCTCGCTGAAGGGCGAACTCAGCCAGTATCGTGAAATGGCCGCCTTCGCGCAGTTCGGCTCCGATCTCGATGCCGCGACGCAGCGCCTGCTGAACCGTGGCGCCCGCCTCACCGAGCTGCTGAAGCAGCCGCAGTTCTCGCCGCTGAAGCCGGAAGAGGAAGTCGCGGTGATCTTTGCCGGTGGCCAGGGCTATCTCGACGATCTGCCGGTCAGCCAGGTGGGTGCGTTCGAGCGCGGTCTGCTCGGTGCGCTGCGTGCCCGTCATGCAGATGTGCTCAACGCCATCGCCACCGAAAAGGCGCTGTCGGACGATCTGCGGGCGAAGCTCAAGTCGGCGATCGAAGGCTTCAAGAAGACCTTCACGGCCTGATCTGGATGCAGTTGCCGCCGGTTCCAGCACGGGGCCGGCGCAAGGGGAGTAATACGGCCCGATGCCTTCGCTGAAGGACCTAAAGAACCGGATCGCCTCGGTCAAATCGACCCAGAAGATCACCAAGGCCATGCAGATGGTGGCCGCAGCCAAGCTGCGCCGGGCGCAGGAAGCCGCCGAGGCCGCGCGTCCCTATGCCGAGCGCATGGGGCGGGTGCTGGCGGCGCTGGGCGCCGCCTATGCCGACCGTCCCGATGCGCCGGCGCTGCTGGGCGGCAATGGCCGCGACCAGGTGCACCTGCTGGTGGTGGCGACCGGCGAGCGTGGCCTCGCCGGCGGCTTCAGCTCCTCCATCGCCCGCATGGCGCGCGAAGCGGCGCAGCGTCTGCTCGCCGAGGGCAAGACGGTGAAGATCCTCACCGTCGGCCGCAAGGGCAACGACATCCTCAAGCGCATCTATGCCGACAAGATCGTCGAGACGATCTCGTTCCGGGATGTGCGGCAGGTGGGCTACGTCAACGCGGCGCAGGTCGGGCAGAAGGTGCTCGACATGTACGCGGCCGGCGAGTTCGACGTCGCGACGCTGTTCTTTGCCCGCTTCCAGTCGGTGATCGCCCAGGTGCCGACGGCGCAGCAACTGATCCCGGCCCGCTTCGAGGTGCCGGCGGCGGCGGCCGAGGCGACCACGCCGCTGAACCAGATCTACGAATACGAGCCGGACGAGGAAGCAATCCTCGAGGATCTCCTGCCGCGCAACATCTCGGTGCAGGTGTTCCGCGCGCTCCTTGAAAACAACGCGTCGTTCTACGGCGCCCAGATGACGGCCATGGACAACGCGACCCGCAATGCGGGCGACATGATCAAGAAGCTGACGCTCAGCGCCAACCGCCAGCGTCAGGCACAGATCACCAAGGAACTCATCGAAATCATTTCGGGCGCGGAAGCGCTCTAACGGAACGAGGTAAAAGATGGCCCGCGCAGCGACTGCAGCAAATGCCCCGGCGACCGAGAAGGCTCCCGTCCGCCGCACCACCACCCGCAAGGCCGCATCGGGCCCTGCCGCCGCCGAAGTGAGCGAGAAGCCGGCCGGCCGTATCAGCCAGGTGATCGGCGCCGTGGTCGACGTGGTCTTCGACGGCCACCTCCCGGCGATCCTCAACGCGCTGGAGGCCGACAACAACGGCAACCGGCTCGTGCTCGAAGTGGCGCAGCACCTCGGCGAGAACGCCGTGCGCACCATCGCCATGGACACCACCGAAGGTCTCGTGCGCGGTACCCCGGTGGTCGATACCGGCGCGCCGATCTCGGTGCCGGTGGGCGAAGAGACGCTCGGCCGCATCATGAACGTGATCGGCGAGGCGATCGACGAAGCCGGCCCGGTGCAGACCCCGAGCCGTCGTGTCATTCACCAGGAAGCCCCGAGCTTCACCGAGCAGAGCTCGGAAGCGCAGATCCTCGTCACCGGCATCAAGGTGGTGGACCTGATCGCACCCTATGCACGTGGCGGCAAGATCGGGCTGTTCGGCGGCGCCGGCGTGGGCAAGACCGTGCTGATCCAGGAACTGATCAACAACGTCGCCAAGGCCCATGGCGGTTACTCGGTGTTCGCCGGCGTCGGCGAGCGCACCCGCGAGGGCAACGATCTCTATCACGAGATGATCGAGTCCGGCGTGAACAAGGACCCCAAGGAGAACAACGGTTCGACCGAGGGTTCGAAGTGCGCGCTGGTGTTCGGCCAGATGAACGAGCCCCCGGGCGCCCGTGCCCGCGTGGCGCTGTCGGGCCTCACCGTCGCCGAGCACTTCCGCGACCAGGGCCAGGACGTGCTGTTCTTCGTGGACAACATCTTCCGCTTCACGCAGGCGGGCGCCGAAATGTCGGCTCTGCTCGGCCGTATCCCCTCGGCGGTGGGCTATCAGCCGACGCTCGCCACCGACATGGGCGCGCTGCAGGAGCGCATCACCACGACCAACAAGGGCTCGATCACCTCGGTGCAGGCCATCTACGTGCCCGCCGACGACCTGACCGACCCGGCACCGGCGACCTCGTTCGCCCACCTCGACTCGACGACGACGCTGAACCGCGCCATCTCCGAGAAGGGCATCTATCCGGCCGTTGATCCGCTCGACTCCACCTCGCGCATGCTCTCCGCCAACATCGTGGGCGAAGAGCACTACAATGTCGCCCGTTCGGTGCAGGCGATCCTGCAGCGCTACAAGGCGCTCCAGGACATCATCGCCATCCTGGGCATGGACGAGCTCAGCGAAGAGGACAAGCTGACGGTGGCGCGTGCCCGCAAGGTCGAGCGTTTCATGAGCCAGCCCTTCCACGTGGCCGAGGCCTTCACCGGCGCGCCGGGCGTGTTCGTGCAGCTCGAGGACACCATCAAGGGCTTCAAGGGCCTGGTCGAGGGTCAGTACGACCACCTGCCGGAAGCTGCGTTCTACATGGTCGGCACCATCGAGGATGCCGTCAAGAAGGCGCAGAAGCTGGCAGCCGCCGCGTAATCAGCGAACAGCGAATAGGGAGTAGCGAATAGGGACAGGGAAACTGCGAGCGCTGAAACCTCGCCGTTCCCTATTGCCTAGTCGCTAGCGAAGCTCATGTCCGTCAAACTCGAAATCGTCTCTCCGGAGAAGCTGCTGCTGTCGGACACCGTCGGCTCGGTGACCGTGCCCGGGACGGAAGGCTATTTCACCGTCCTTGGCGAACATGCGCCGATGATGACCACGCTCCGGGCCGGCTTCGTCACCGTGGTCGACACGGCGGGCATCAGCCATGTCTACTTCGTGCGGGGCGGGTTCGCGGATGTGTCGTCCGAGGGCCTCACCATCCTTGCCGAGGATGCGCAGGACGTGGCGGAGTTCGATCGGGCCCATATCGAGGGTCTGATCGCGGCCGGGCTGACGGCGCAGCAGGCGGCCGCGACGGCCGAGGAAGAGTCCCGGCTGCAGAACGAGATCAACCAGTGGCGCAACCTGCTGCTGGAACTGCCGACGGGCGCGGGTGCCGCCCACTAGGGCAGACGCACAGCAAAAGCATCAGTTTGTCGTCGGGCGCCCTCGTGGCGCCCGATGTCGTTTCGGCTACCGGTTTGCCGCTAGTCTTGCATGCCGTATTCACCGAATTTAAATCCGAATGGCGCAGTTTCTCTGCAGGAACCGAAGGTGATGCTGCCGCAGAAGGCGGCGGCGAGCTACCCCGGCCAGGACGGCGAGACTGCCAACCCTCAATCGACCCGCGCGGGTCGGCCTCGGGAGCTGTCGGCCCTTCAAAACGAGAGACGGCAACGACATGACCATTCGCAGCAGAATCTTCCTCGCCTTCGGGCTGATGGGCCTCGTGACCCTTCTGGTGGGCGCCATTTCGGTATTCTCCACACTCGAATATCAGAACCGCCAGCATGGGCTCGAGAACGTGTCCGCGCGCACCTTCAATGGCGAGCACCTGAACCGCCTGGTGACCGCCGTGGTCATGGATTCCCGCGGTATCTACGCGGCCAAGACGGCTGCCGACGCCAAGCAGTTTGCCGACGGTCTGCGCAACACGCTGAACCAGATCGAGGCTGACCTTACGGCGTGGCGCGCCGTCGTGCCCGCAACCCAACTCGCCGAGTTCGACAAGATGGCTGCCCTCGCGGGCGAGTTCCGGACTTTCCGGATGGAGACTGCGCGACTCGGCGAGATCGACCCGGTGCTCGCCAACGAGCAGGGCAACAACGACGCCAACCGTGCCAACCGCCGGGCCTTCCAGGCCGAGATCGACGCAATCGTCGCAGCCGACCAGGCCGAGTTCGACGCCCTGAGCGCCGAGATCGACGCGATGTCGGCCATGCTGATCCCGATCATGCTGTCGGTCACCGGGGCGGGCGTGCTGCTGGGCGGTGTCGCTGCCTATCTGGTCGCCACCCGTTCGGTGACGCGGCCGATCAACCAGGTGACGGCGACGATGTCGCGTCTCGCCGAAGGCGATCTGGCGGTGGAAATCCCCTATGCCGGGGAAAAGAACGAGATCGGCGAAATGGCCGCTGCCGTGCAGGTGTTCAAGGACAATGCGATCCGCATTGCGAACCTCACCGAGGACGAGCGGAGCCGTGCCGAGAAGGCCGCAGAGCGGGCGCGTAACATGGGCGAGTTCCAGAGCGCGTTCGACCAGGTGGTGGAAGCGACGCTGCAGGGCAATCTCGAGCGCCGCATCGACACAAACTTCGCCGATGCCGACCTGACCCGGCTCGCGGGCAACTTCAACCGGATGATGGACACCGTCAGCGGCGGCCTGAGCGAGGCCAGCAGCGTGATGGCCGGGCTGGCCGATGCCGACCTCACCCAGCGCATGCGGGGTCACTACGAGGGCGAGTTCGCCAAGCTGAGCAACTCCACCAATACGGTGGCCGAGAAGCTGACGGAGATCGTGACGCAGCTCCGCCGCACGTCGATGGGGCTGAAGTCGGCGACGGGCGAGATCCTCGCCGGGGCCAACGATCTTTCCGAGCGGACGACCAAGCAGGCTGCAACCATCGAGGAAACCTCAGCGACGATGGAGCAGCTCGCCGGTACCGTGCTCGCCAATGCCGAGCAGGCGACGGGCGCGTCCGAAAATGCGGCGGCGGTGACCACGGTCGCGGAAGATGGCGGCGAGGTGATGCGGCAGGCGACCGTTGCCATGGAGCGGATCACCCAGAGCTCGGGCAAGATCTCCAACATCATCGGCATGATCGACGACATCGCGTTCCAGACCAACCTCCTGGCGCTGAACGCCTCGGTGGAAGCGGCGCGGGCGGGTGAAGCCGGCAAGGGCTTTGCGGTGGTCGCGGTGGAAGTGCGCCGGCTGGCGCAGTCGGCCGCCGAAGCCTCCTCGGAAGTGAAGGCGCTGATCGAGCAGTCGGCGAGCGAAGTGCAGACCGGCTCCAAGCTCGTGGCGGACGCCGCCGGCAAGCTCGAATCGATGCTGCAGGCGGTTCGGCATAACCGTGAACTGCTGGAGGGCATCGCGCGGCAGAGCCGCGAGCAGGCAGCCTCGATCGAAGAGGTCAATGCGGCCGTCCGACAGATGGACGAGATGACGCAGCACAATGCGGCGCTGGTCGAGGAGACCAATGCGGCCATCGAGCAGACCGAGTCGCAGGCGAGCGACCTCGACCGCATCGTGGCGCTGTTCCGGATCGAAGAGGCGGCGCAGCGCGAGCGGCAGGCTACGGCCCGTGCCGAAGCGCCCCGGAGTAGCGCCAGCAAGCCGACCGGCATCAAGGCGCTGCAGGACAAGGTGAAGTCGGCGGCCAAGACCTATCTGACGCGCGGGAATACGGCAGTGAAGGCGGACGACTGGTCCGAATTCTGAGGCCGTCGCCGGACTAAGACAAGTAGCAGCAGAAAAGGGGCCTCGCATCGGGATCGGTGCGGGGCCTCTGCCGTTTCCGGCGGCCATGCTGTGGTTTGCGGATCGGGGCTGATGCAAAGGACGCATGGTGGTGTCCTTGGCAGTGGAAGTCGTCAAGTGACTGATTCTGTTTTGAGACAAAGCAAGTTGCGCCCGCGCATTGTTCAGCTTGCCGCGCATTTCGGCATGCTCATTTATATATTCACTCGAACTTAATACTCGTCCCCTAGCCTGAATCTGGGAATGCAATGACGGTCTGATGCGTCCAACCGCACAGGGTTGGCTCCGGATTTATTCTGGAGACAGGCAGGGCACACGTCTATTCGCTCCGCCTGTTTGCTCGGGCTGATCATTGGGATCAACCAGAAGCGCGGCCGCCGGCCCGCTTTCAGCCAGGAGCCAGACCATGCCGACCCCATCGTCCGCCACCCGCCTGCTGCTGCTGTTCAGCACCGCGGTCGCTCTGTCCATGCCGCAGCTCGCCGTGGCGCAGGACAATGAATATGCCGAGGCGTTGACGGCCTTGGGACGCGGGCAGCTGGCGGAGATCGTTGCCAACCCCATCGTCATCGATGCGATCGTGGCGCAGAACGCGGTCACCGCCAGCTATGATCAGGCCAAGATCGACGCTCTCGATCAGCAGTGGCGCGCCGAGGTCAGCGCGTCGAGCCGGCCGCTGATCGATGAAGTCATGAGCAATCCGCTGTCGCAATATCTCGACGCGGTGCAGGCCGAGGCCGGGGGGCTGTTCACCGAGATTTTCGTGATGGATGCCCAGGGTCTGAATGTCGGGCAGTCAACCATCACTTCCGACTACTGGCAGGCCGACGAGGCCAAGTTCCAGAACAGCTATGGTGCCGGTCCTGATGGAATCGATCTCGGCGAGGTCGAGCTCGACGAGTCGACCCAGACCTATCAGAGCCAGGTCAGCATCACCGTCGTCGATGCGGCTGGCACGCCGATCGGAGCGATTACGGCAGGCGTCGACCTCTCCGCCCTCTAGCCTGCCGAGAACGGGCGCCGGGTCCTCCTCCTCCCGCCCGGCGCCCGTCCCTTCACCCGTGTTGTCGGAAGTGTTGTCATGAAGTTTCGCGTGCCGATCTCGTTCGCTATTCTTGCCCCGGTCGCCGCTACGCTGGTTGCCGTCGCCGGGTTGATCCTGCTGCTCTCGGGCCAGAGCGCGCGCGACCAGGTGGTCGACACGGTGACGCTGGGCCAGCAGCAGCTGATCGCTGCGCTGACGCAGCAATTCGCGGGCGCCGTGAAATTCAACAAGCTCGAGCCGTTCCAGCAAAGCCTTGAGGCTGGCGCGGCCGATCCGGATGTTGCACTGACCACTGGTGTCGCCCTGAATGCGACAGGGGAGGCATTGCTCCAGTTCGGCGATCAGCCGGAGCTGGTCGAGGCCGCCCAGGCGCTGGGCCAGCAGGCCATGAGCACGGACGCACTCGCTTCCGGCATTGTCGGCTCGACCCATATCAGCGCCTATCCAGCGCATTTCGGCAAAGAGAATGAACTGGTCGGCGCGATCGTGATGGGCTGGGACCTCGGGGTGCACCAGTCGCGCATCGTCGACCAGCAGCTCGTCAATGGCGGCATCGGGGTGGCGATCGCGATTGCGGCGCTGATTGGGCTCGCGCTGCTGCTGACGCTTTATGTCGGCCGGCCGATCAAACGGCTGACGGGTGTTTCCACCGGGCTGGCGCAGGGCAATCTGGATCTTGCCATCCCCAGCGTGGGACGAAACGACGAACTGGGCGACCTCGCCCGCGCAGTCGAAGTCTTCCGCGCCAACTCGCTGCAAGTGCGCGAGATGACGGAGCAGGAGGCCGTGCGCATCGTCAACGACCAGAAGGCGCGCCAGGAGATGATGGCGCAGCTGCAGCTGGCGTTCGGCAATGTGGTCGATGCCGCGATCGCGGGCGACTTCTCGCGCCGGGTCGACGAGAGCTTCGCCGATGCCGAGCTGAACGCGCTTGCGGGCAGCGTCAACGCGCTGGTCGAGACGGTGGATAGTGGGTTGAGCGCGACGGGCCAGGTACTGTCCGCGCTGGCGGACACCGATCTCACCTCCCGCATGACCGGCCGCTTCTCCGGAGCCTTCGCCCAACTGCAGGCGGACACCAATCGCGTGGCCGAGAACCTCACGGAAGTGGTGACCCGTCTCAAGGCGACGTCGACTGGCCTCAAGTCGGCGACCGGCGAAATCCTCGCCGGGGCGAACGATCTATCCGAGCGGACGACCAAGCAGGCGGCAACCATCGAAGAAACCTCGGCCGCCATGGAGCAGCTCGCCGGCACCGTGCTCGCCAGTGCCGAGCAGGCCTCCGGCGCGTCCGAGAATGCTGCGGCGGTGACCACGGTCGCCGAGGATGGCGGCGAGGTGATGCGGCAGGCGACCGTCGCCATGGAGCGGATCACCCAGAGCTCGGGCAAGATATCCAACATCATCGGGATGATCGACGACATCGCCTTCCAGACCAACCTGCTCGCCCTCAACGCGTCGGTGGAAGCGGCGCGGGCGGGGGAAGCCGGCAAAGGCTTCGCGGTGGTTGCCGTGGAAGTCCGCCGGCTGGCGCAGTCGGCCGCCGAAGCCTCCTCGGAAGTGAAGGTGCTGATCGAGCAGTCGGCGAGCGAAGTGCAGACCGGCTCCAAGCTCGTGGCGGATGCCGCGGGCAAGCTCGAATCGATGCTGCAGGCGGTCCGCCACAACCGTGAACTGCTCGAGGGCATTGCCCGGCAGAGCCGCGAGCAGGCGGCCTCGATCGAGGAAGTGAATGCGGCCGTGCGGCAGATGGACGAGATGACGCAGCACAATGCGGCGCTTGTCGAACAAACCAATGCGGCCATCGAGCAGACCGAGTCGCAGGCCAGCGACCTCGACCGGATCGTCGCGCAGTTCCGCACCGGCGAAGCGGCGCAGCAGCGCGAGCGGTCGGCTCCGGCCCGTGCAGAAGCTCCTCGCAGTGCCGCCGGCAAGTCACCTGGCATCAAGGCGCTGCAGGACAAGGTCAAGTCGGCGGCCAAGACCTATCTGACCCGCGGAAACACGGCCGTGAAGGCCCAGGACTGGTCGGAATTCTAGCCGATATTCCCGTTGCTTCAACTTCGGTTAACAACGGTGTGCAAGGCTTCGTGACCAATATTGGGTTTCGAAGCCTTCGCTATTTCGAGGGCTTGTTCGGTCAAGGAGCCAAGAATGTCGCAGAATGCGCCAGCTGGCAGTGTGTTTCGCAGCCTGCAGGTCCCGACCCGGGTCACGATCCTGGGGCTCGGGGCCATCATCGTCGGGTTGGGACTGTTGTTCTCCGGACTGAACGCATTGGTCTCCGGCCAGTTCAAGGCCGCCGCAGGGCAGTCCAGCGTGCTGATGCAGTCGATGCGGGCGCACATGACGGCAGACATGCTGCATGATGGTTTGCGCGGCGTCACCTACCACGCCCTGCTGGGCGGCAGCACGCGCGATTCGGCCATGGTTGCGCTGGCCCGCGAGGAGCTCGCCGAATATGCCGACGCGTTCCGCAACGCTATTGCCGAACAGGACGGGCTTGCGCTGCCGGAAAGCGTGCGGGCGGCGCTGGCGGGCGTACGCGGGCCGCTCGAAGGTTACCTCGCCGCGGCGGAGACAATTCTTGCTCAGGTCGAGGCCGGCCAGACCGACGGTGCCCTTGCTCAGCTCGATACGTTCGATGCGGCGTTCACCGCCCTCGAAGGGCGCATGTCCGCGGTTTCCGATGCCATCGAGGCAGCCAATCTGGAGGTCAATGCCGGCGCAGGCTCCACGGCTTTCTTCGCCGACATCTCGATCTGGGTCGGCATCGGCCTCGCCATTCTGATCGCGATCGCGACGCTGGTGGCGAGCGGCTACCTGTTCCTGCGCCCGCTGGGGGCGATGACGCGCGATTTCGGTCGGCTGTCGGCCGGGGATCTCGCCATCGACCTCGACCGGCGCTTCATGATCCGCGAGATGAACGCGCTCTCCGACGTGCTGGCCGCCTTCCGGCAGTCGCTGCTCGACCAGCAGCGGCTGAGCGGCGATGCGGCCCGCTCCGCCGAGTTCAATGTCAGCCGGGTGGAGGCTGCGGCCGCATTGAACCGCGATATCGCGGCGGTGGCTTCGGCCGCCGTGGCCGGTGACTTCAGCGGCCGGGTGGCCGAAAACGCGTCGGACGCCGAACTGGCGCAGCTCGGCGCGACCGTCAACCGGCTGCTCGACACCTTCGAGCGGGCCATCGGCGACACGGCGCAGGTGCTGAACGCGCTGGCGCAGGCCGACCTCACCCAGCGCATGCATGGCGCCTATGGTGGGCAACTGCAACGGCTCAGCGAGGACACCAATGCCGTCGGCGACCGGCTGACCGAGGTGATCGGGCAGGTGCGCGCCACATCGCGGGCGCTGAAGACGGCGACCGGCGAGATTCTCTCCGGCGCGAACGACCTTTCCGAGCGGACCACGAAGCAGGCGGCGACCATCGAGCAGACGTCGGCGACGATGGAGCAACTGGCCGGCACGGTGGCGGAGAATGCCCGTCGCGCCGAGGAGGCGAGCCGCAGCGCCGCGCAGGTGTCGCAGACGGCCGAAGCCGGCGGCGAGGTTATGCAGCACGCCACCGAGGCGATGCAGCGCATCACGGACTCCTCGAGCAAGATCTCGAACATCATCGGGCTGATCGACGACATCGCCTTCCAGACCAATCTGCTGGCGCTCAACGCCTCGGTCGAGGCCGCGCGGGCGGGTGAAGCCGGCAAGGGCTTCGCGGTTGTTGCGGTGGAAGTGCGGCGGCTGGCCCAGTCGGCGGCGCAGGCCTCCTCCGAGGTCAAGGTGCTGATCGAGAGGTCGGCGACGGAGGTCGCCGATGGTGCAAGGCTCGTCTCCGAAGCGGCCGGCAAATTGTCGCTGATGCTCGACGGGATCAAGGCGAACCACGAATTGCTGCGCGGCATCGCCAGCCAGAGCCGCTCGCAGGCTGCCGCGATCGACGAAGTGACGGTGGCGGTGCGCGCGCTCGACGAGATGACGCAGCACAATGCGGCGCTGGTGGAAGAAACCAATGCCGCCATCGAGCAGACCGAGTCGCAGGCGAGCCAGCTCGATATGGCCGTCGCGGTGTTCAGGCTCGCCGATGCCGGGGCGGAGCAGCCGCGCCGGCGCGATGCGGCCAGCCAGCCGCGCGCAGTGCGGGTCGAGGGCAATCTCGCCGTCGACCCTGCCTGGAACGAATACTGACCCGACGCCTCTGGCGACATTTCGAGGATATTCATGTCGAGCCTGTTCAACATTTCAATGAAGCTGCCACTGGCCATCGTGGTGTCGGCCCTGCTGGTCGGGGGCGGTGTCGGCGGGGCGAGCTATGTCGTCGGGTCGGCGGCGCTCAGCGAACAGGCGCGGCAGAATCTCGAAACGCTCGCCTTCGAGCGGAGCGCGCAGCTCTCCGCCTATCTCGAGGGCGTCGCCGACGATTTGCGGGCCACCGCTTCGGCCGATCTCACCATCCAGGCGCTGCGCGACTTCGCTGGAGCCTGGCTGCAGATCAAGGAACCGGACCCCGCTGCGGCGCTGCGGCGGGTCTATATCGACGAGAACCCGCATGCCGGCGCCGACCGGGTGCTGCTCGACACGCCGGACACGACGCTGACCTATGCGACGCCGCATACCAAGCTGCAGCCGCATTTCCGGCAGAAGCTCGAGGCGACCGGATATTCGGACATCTACCTGTTCGACACCAAGGGCCTCCTGGTCTACAGCGCGCGGAAGGCGGACGATTTCGCGACCAGCTTCGCCGACGGGCCGCTGGCAGCGACAGGCCTGGGCGAGGCTGCGCGGGCCGCGCTGGCGCTCGAGGCGCCGGAAGCGACCGCGTTCAGCGATTTTTCCGCCTATCCGCTGGCCGGCGAGGCGACCGCGTTCTTCGCCAAGCCGGTCTTCAATGCGCAGGGCCGGATGATCGGCGCACTCGCCTTTGGCGTGCCGGCCAGCCGGCTGGCGCCGGTGATCGACAACCGCACGGGGCTGGGGCGCACCGGCGAGACGGTGATCGTCGGGGCCGACGGCTTGTTGCGCAGCGATTCGGCCTTCACTGCCGACAATGAAGTGCTGTCGCAGCGGCTCGAGAACCCGGCCATCGCGTCGGCTCTTGCCGGTGAAGCGATGGATGGGGAGATTGCGGGCTACCGCGCGGGCAATACCTATATCGTCGCGGCGGCTCCGGTCGCCTGGGCCGATGCGCAATGGGCGCTGGCGGCGGTCAAGGACAGCGGCGAAGTGCTGGCGCCGCTCATCGAGATGCGCAACCTGATGCTGGGCATCGCCGTGGTGCTGCTCGGCGTGGTGGGGCTCGCGGGCGTGCTGTTCTCGACCACCATCACCCGGCCGATCTCCCGGCTGACCCGCACCATGGGCGATCTGGCCGATGGGCGGCTCGATGCGGAGGTGTCGGGGCGCGAGCGGCGGGATGAACTGGGCGCCATGGCGCGCGCGGTCGAGGTGTTCAAGCAGAACGCCCAGCAGATCAACAACATGACCGAGGCGGAAGCCGCCCGTGTGCTGCGCGACCAGAAGGCGCGCGCGGCGATGATGGCCGATCTGCAGCGCAGCTTCGGCGTGGCGGTGGATGCGGCGATCGAGGGCGATTTCAGCCGCCGCGTGGACGCCAGCTTCCCCGATGAGGAGCTGAACGTGCTCGCCCGTGGCATCAATGCCCTGCTCGACACCGTGAATGCCGGGCTGCGCGAGACCGGGGAGGTCCTGTCGGCGCTGGCCGAAGCCGATCTCGGCCACCGCATGCAGGGCGATTATCGCGGCGCCTTCGCGCAGCTGCGCGACGACACCAACGCCGTGGCGGACCGCCTTACCGAGATCGTCGGGCAGTTGCAGGCGACCTCCCGCGCGCTGAAGACGGCAACCGGCGAAATCCTCTCGGGCGCCAACGATCTCAGCGAGCGCACGACGCGGCAGGCGGCGACCATCGAGGAAACCTCGGCAGCGATGGAGCAGCTGGCGCGCACCGTGCTCTCCAATGCCGACCGCGCTCGCGAGGCGAGCGAGTCGGCGGGCTCGGTGACCCGGACCGCCGAGGAAAGCGGAGAGGTGATGGGCGAGGCCAACGCCGCCATGGACCGCATCCGTACCTCGTCGGCCAAGATTTCCAACATCATCGGGCTGATCGACGACATCGCCTTCCAGACCAATCTGCTGGCGCTGAACGCCTCGGTCGAGGCGGCGCGGGCCGGGGAGGCCGGCAAGGGTTTCGCGGTGGTCGCCGTCGAAGTGCGGCGTCTGGCCCAATCGGCCGCGGAAGCCTCGTCGGATGTGAAGGCGCTGATCGAGCAATCGGGCAGTGAAGTGAAGACCGGCTCCGCCCTCGTCGCCGATGCCGCCGGGCGTCTCGAGGCGATGGTCGCGGCCGCCCGCGCCTCCAATGCACTGATGAACGGCATCGCCAGCGAAAGCCGCAAGCAGGCCTCCGCGATCGAGGAGGTCAACCACGCCGTGCGCACGCTCGACGAGATGACACAGCACAATGCAGCGCTGGTGGAACAGACCAATGCCGCCATCGAGCAGACCGAGGCCCAGGCGAGCGAGCTGGATCAGATTGTGGCCCGGTTCAAAGTCGGGCAGCGCGCGCCGCAGTCGCGCCGCGTGGCCGCCTGAACGCAACAGGGAGGGGATGTCTCCTCCCTGAGCAGTTGCCGCCTTGGCGACCGGGCTGCCGGCTGAACCGCCAGCGGCGGCTCAACTTGATCCTCAGCTCGCGACCTGGACCCCGCCCGAGAAGCGTTCGTCGAAGGCGTAGCCGGCGCCGCGCACGGTGCGGATCGGGTCCGCGTCGCGATTGCGGTTGATGGCCTTGCGCAGGCGGCCGACATGCACGTCGACGGTGCGTTCGTCGACATAGACGTCATTGCCCCAGACGCCGTCGAGCAACTGCTCGCGCGAGTAGACGCGGCCGGGGTGGCGCATCAGATATTCGAGCAGGCGATATTCGGTCGGCCCCAGATGCACCTCGCGACCGCCGCGGCGGACGCGGTGGCTGGTGCGGTCGAGCTCCAGATCGCCGGCCTTCAGCACGGCGGTGACGAGCTGCGGGCTGGAGCGGCGGAGCAGGGCGTGGATCCGCGCCAGGAGCTCCGGGATGGAGAAGGGCTTCACCACGTAGTCGTCGGCGCCGGTGGCGAGGCCGCGGACGCGTTCCTCTTCCTCGCCGCGCGCGGTGATCATGATGATCGGGGTGCGGGCGGTCTCCTCGCGGGCGCGCCAGCGGCGGCAGAGTTCGATGCCGGAGAGGCCCGGCAGCATCCAGTCGAGCAGGATGAGGTCGGGCACGCCGTCGCGAATGCGTTCGACGGCTTCGTCACCGGAGGCCGCTGCCGCCACCCGGAAGCCCTCGGCTTCGAGGTTGTAGCGCAGCAGCACGGCGAGGTCGGCCTCGTCCTCGACGATGAGGATGGTTGCTGACATCGTGGGGTCTCCGTCGGTTATTCCTTCACCTGCACGCGGTGCAGCTTGTCCGGCTGCGACCCGATCTGCACGCCGGTGTCGAGATAGTAGGCGTGCTCGGCGATATTGGTCGCGTGGTCGCCGACCCGCTCGAGGCTCTTCGAGCAGAACAGCAGGTGCGTGCACTGCGTAATGTTGCGCGGATCTTCCATCATGTAGGTGAGGAGTTCGCGGAACAGCGAGGTGTAGAGCGCGTCGATCTCGTCGTCGGAATTGCACACGTCGAGCGCGGCCGCCGAGTTGCGCGTGGCATAGGCATCGAGTGCCGCCTTCAGCTGGCGCAGGATCAGGTCCGACATGTGCTTGACGCCGTTGTAGAACTTGGGCGCGAGGCTCAGGCCCTCGATCTGCAGCGCGCGGCGCGAGATCGTCTTGGCCATGTCGCCGACGCGTTCGAGATCGTTGGCGACGTGGATCGAGGTGATGATGGCACGCAGATCCGAGGCCATGGGCTGGCGTCGGGCGATCATCGAGACCGCGATCTCGTCGATGCGGCGCTGCAACTCGTCCACGGCCTTGTCGGCCTCGATGGTCTGGCGCGCGAGACCGTGGTCGAGCTTGATCAGGGCGCGCGTGGCATTGGACACCGCCACTTCCACCATGCCGCCCATCTCGAAGATCAGCTTGGCGAGGTTGGTGAGCTCGTCCTCGTAGGAGGAGACGATATGGTCGTTCAGATTGCCCATGATGGCTGTTCCTTACCCGTCAGCCGATGCGGCCGGTGATGTAGTCCTGGGTCTGCTTGTGCTGCGGGTTGGTGAAGATGTCCTCGGTCTTGCCTTCCTCGATCAGCTTGCCGAGGTGGAAGAACGCCGTCTTCTGGCTGACGCGCGCGGCCTGTTGCATCGAGTGCGTGACGATGACGATGGTGTAGTTCTCGCGCAGCTCGTCGATGAGTTCCTCGATCACCGCGGTGGCGATGGGGTCGAGCGCGGAGCAGGGCTCGTCCATCAGGATCACTTCCGGGCCGACGGCGATGGCGCGGGCGATGCAGAGGCGCTGCTGCTGGCCGCCCGAGAGACCGGTGCCGGGCTCCTGCAGGCGGTCCTTGACCTCCTCGTAGAGGCCGGCCTTGCGCAGCGAGGAGACGACGATCTCGTCGAGATCGGATTTCGAGCGGGCGAGGCCGTGAATGCGCGGGCCATAGGCGATGTTGTCGTAGATCGACTTGGGGAAAGGGTTCGGCTTCTGGAACACCATGCCGACCCGGGCGCGCAGTTCCACCACGTCGAGGGTGCTGTCATAGATGTCGTCGTTGTCGAGCTTGATGCTCCCGCCGACCTTGCAGCCCATGATGGTGTCGTTCATGCGGTTGATGCAGCGCAGGAAGGTCGACTTGCCGCAACCCGACGGGCCGATGAAGGAGGTGACGGCACGGTCGGGAATGTCGATCGAGATGCCGAACAGGGCCTGCTTGGCGCCATAGTGCACGGTCACGTCGCGCGCGGTCAGGCGGATCGGGCGCTCGGTAGTGTCTGTGGGGTTCATGGCGGCATCCGCGTTTTGATTTGTCATCTTAACCTTGCCGGCGAGCATATCCATTTGGCGCTTCCTTGAGGACTGAATGTTCCTAGGTGCAGTGTGTCGTTGGCCGCAGCCTTACCAGCGACGCTCCAGCCGCTGACGCAGGAAGATGGCGATGGCATTCATGAGCAGCAGGAAGCCCAGAAGAACCAAGATGCCCGCAGAAGTGCGCGAGACGAAGCCGCGCTCCGGACTGTCGGCCCAGATGTAGATCTGGGTCGGCAGCGCCGTGGACGCCTCGAAGATGCCGCCGGGCGGGCTGGTGATGAAGGCGTTCATGCCGATCAGCAGCAGCGGGGCGGTTTCCCCTAGAGCCTGTGCCAGGCCGATGATCGTGCCAGTCAGGATGCCGGGCAACGACAGCGGCAGGACGTGATGCCAGATGACCTGCTGCGACGAGGCGCCCATGCCATAAGCCGCCTCGCGGATCGAGGGCGGCACTGCCTTGAGTGCATTGCGGGTGACGATGATGATCGTCGGCAATGTCATCAGGGCCAGCACCATGCCGCCGACCAACGGTGCCGAGCGCGGCAAGCCGAAGATCTGCAGGAACACTGCGAGACCGAGCAGACCGAACACGATGGACGGCACGGCTGCGAGGTTGTTGATGTTGACCTCGATGATGTCGGTCCAGCGGTTCTTAGGGGCAAACTCCTCCAGATAGACCGCTGCGCCGATGCCTAGCGGGAAGCTAATCAGGAAGCAGACCAGCAGGGCGTAGAACGAGCCCGTAATGGCGCCAGACAGGCCGGCGATCTCGGGGAAGCGGCTGTCGGCATTGAAGAACAGCGCCCAGTTGAACGGTGTGGACACCCGGCCCTGTTCGACGAGGCTGTCGAACCACGCGATCTGCTGGTCGTTCACGCGACGGTTCTGTTCAGGAGTATCCCGACGGATATTGCCCTTGTTCAGCTGGTCGAAGATATCGGCTGCGGGAATCTCCATGGTCAGCGTTCCCCCAATGACGGAGGGGTTGGCGACCACGGCATTGCGGACGAAGAACTGAGTGTTGTTGGTCAGGATCTGAGCGATCTGGCGGGCCTGCGCCGGGCTGTCGGACGGCAGCAGTGCTCCGACACCGTCGCTGACAATCGCGCGATAATTGCCGGCGGCCGGGTCCGCACGATCGACATGCTCGGTCGAAATCGGGAAATCGACACGGATGTGGGTTTGCACGAAGGCGGAGTAGCCGCCGATGGTCAGGGTCAGCAACAGGAGCGCGAGCAGGCCGATGGCGGAACTGATGGCCAAGATGCCATAAAGACGCAGCCTCAGATCGGCGGCATGGCGGCGCTTGCGCAGGGCCTGGTGCCGGGCTCGGGCGTCGGCCGTGAAGGTGGACGTCATGCTGGTTGCGTGGGTCATCTTCAGGGCCTCAGTCGTACTGTTCGCGGTACTTGCGGACGATGGTCAGGGCGACGACGTTCAGTCCAAGGGTCACCAGGAACAGAACCAGGCCCAGCGCGAACGCCGCGAGCGTCTTGGGATTGTCGAAGGAGGTGTCGCCGATCAGCAGCGTGACGATCTGCACGGTCACCGTCGTGACGGAGTCGAGCGGGTTGACGTTCAGCGTCGCAATCAGGCCGGCGGCCATCACCACGATCATGGTCTCGCCGATGGCGCGGGACAGCGCCAGCAGCAAGCCGCCCATGATGCCGGGCAGGGCCGCGGGGAGCAGCACTTTGGTCATCGTCTCGGCGCGGGTCGCGCCCATGGCGAGCGAGCCGTCGCGCATGGTGCGCGGGACGGCGCGGATGGCATCGTCCGAGAGCGACGAGATGAAGGGAATGATCATGATGCCCATGACGGCGCCCGCCGCCAGCGCGGAGTTGGGCGAGGTCGCAAGGCCCATCAGGTTGCCGGCGTTGCGGATGGCGGGCGCTACGGTGAGCACGGCGAAGAAGCCGTAGACCACAGTCGGGACACCGGCCAGAATCTCCAGGATCGGCTTGACGATGCTGCGCACGCGCTCGGAGGCATACTCGGTCAGGTAGATGGCGGTGAAGAGCCCGATCGGCGTCGCGACGAGCATGGCGATGGTGGCGATCACGATCGTGCCGAGGAACACCGGCACCGCGCCAAAGGCGCCTGCGCCAGCCACCTGGTCTTCGCGAATGGCGATCTGGGGTTCCCAGCGCAATCCGAACAGGAATTCGTGCAGCGGAACGAGCCGGAAGAACTCGTAGCTTTCGTAAACGAGCGAGGCGATGATGCCGATGGTGGTCAGCACTGCTGCGACCGAGCAGGCGATCATGACGCCGGAGGTGAAGCGCTCGACACCGTGCCGCGCGCGGAACCGCGGGCTGAGGCGCGAGTAGGCGAAGAACATCGCAAGGAGCATGGCGGCGACGATCACCACCACCATCAGCCAGGAGGCGATCTGCTGCCAACGCACCAGGGTGTCGGCGGCCGCGACGATACCCGGGGTCGGCGTGCCGAAGACGCGGCCAGCGGCAACGTTCTTGATCTCGGAGAGGATGAGGTTGCGCTCGGCGGTCGAGGCGTTATCGACGAGCGCGGAAGGGAGTGTGGAGAGCAGCAGGTTGTCGATGACCGGACCCTGTGCCAGCAGCCAGAGCAGCAGCAGCACAAGCGCCGGAACGCCTACCCACACGGCCACGAAGGCTCCGTGATAGAGGGGCAGGGAGTGCGTCGTCGCCCCGTGCGAGGCCACGAAGCGGTTGCCGGCAAGGCGCCCGACAAAGTAGGCGGCTATCGAAAAGAGCAGGATGGCGAGAAGAAGATAACCGACCACGGCACGGGCCCCCGTAACGACGCAGCAAACCGAAAAGGCCGGGGGCAACCCCCGGCCTTCCGTTTCAGCCTATCAGCGGCCAGCCGTCATGGCGGTCGCGTTGGCCACCGCGGCGCGGGTGGCTTCGCGCTCTTCGGCCGGCAGCGGGATCAGGCCGCGCTCGGAGAGGTAGCCGCCTTCACCGAAGGATTCCTCGGACACATACTCGGTCACGAACTCCTCAAGGCCCGGGATTACGCCGCGATGCGCGTTCTTCACATAGATGAAGAGCGGACGCGAGACGGCATAGGAGCCATCGGCGATGGTTTCGAGGGACGGCAGCACACCGTCGACGCCAACGGCCTTAAGCGTGTCAGAGTTCTCGTAGAGGAACGAGTAGCCGAAGATGCCGACCGCATTGGTATCGGCATTCAGGCGCTGCACGATCAGGTTGTCGTTCTCACCGGCCTCGATGAAGGGGCCGTCCTGGCGCATGCGCTCGCACACATTGCGCTTGGCGTCGGCCTCGAGGGCCTTGATGGCCTCGAACGCATCGCAGCCCGGGTGCATGACCAGCTCGACGAAGGCGTCGCGCGTACCGGAGGTGGGCGGCGGGCCGAACACGGTGATGGCGATGTTCGGGAGCGACGGGTCGATCTCGGACCAGTTGGTGTAGGGGTTGTCGACGATCTCGCCGTCAACTTCGACCTGAGCGGCCAGCGCCTGGAAGATCTGCGCCTTGGTAAGGTTCAGTTCCGGACCCTGGTTCGAGTGGGCGACCGAGAGGCCATCATAGCCCACGAGAACTTCGGTGATCGAATCCACGCCGTTGGTCTGGCAGAGTTCGAATTCAGAAGCACGCATAGCGCGCGACGCGCCGGTGATGTCCGGGAAGTCCGGGCCGACGCCGCCGCAGAACACCTGCATGCCGCCACCGGTGCCGGTCGACTCGACCACGGGGGCGGTGCCGCCGGTCATGGCCGCAAACTGCTCGGACACGGCCTGGGTGTACGGGAACACGGTGGACGAGCCGACGATGCGGATCTGGTCGCGGGACTGGGCGAAAGCGCTGGTGGCGCCAAAAGCGGCAAGCGCGATGACGGCGGCGCTCGCGAAAACGGCGATCTTCATGATGTTCCCTTTCGGAAAGGATGGGCTCGCGGCCCGTTTGGCGGTTCCAGGTCACTCCGGCCGCCTTCGACAGCGCGGACCCTATGGCCCTTGACCAAAGCTTTTATGACAGTGGCATTACGGTTATGTGACAGTACAATCCTTTGAAATATATGGAGAAGTCGGATGAAAACCGAGAAACGACGCGTTGGCTCCGCCGCGCGGGAGCCGGGCGCGGCGGCTGATCTCCTCCGGCTTGCCTTGCAGGGTGAGGTTGGGTTTCATACGTCTAGAGCATCAGTCTCTCCGGTTCCCCGCGTCGGCGCGCCTTGATTGCCACAGGACCTGCAATGCCCATTGATCCCATTCTCACCTCCGTCGTCGCCGTCCGCGCGCATATCCCCGAGGACGCCTTCACCGCTTCGACACTGGGGACCATTCGCGAGGGCAGCGGCGTCGTCATCCGCGAGGAGGGGCTGGTGCTGACCATCGGCTATCTCATCACCGAGGCCGAGGAAGTGTGGCTGACGACCCATGACGGGCGGGTGGTGGCGGCGCATGCGCTGGCCTATGACCAGCAGACCGGGTTCGGGCTGCTGCAGGCGCTGGCGCCGCTCGGTCTGCCGGCGCTGGAACTGGGCAGTTCGAGCCGCGTGGCGGTGGGCGATCCGGCGGTGTTCGCCGATGGCGCCGGCCGCTCCATCCACACCACCATCGTCGCCAAGCAGGAATTCGCCGGCTACTGGGAATATCTGCTCGACGAGGCGATCTTCATCTCGCCTGCGCACCCCTCCTGGGGCGGGGCGGCGCTGGTGGATCAGGACGGGCAGCTGCTGGGCATCGGCTCGCTCCGGCTGCAGATGCTGCGCGATGGCGAAACGGCGGACATCAACATGGCCGTCCCCATCGATCTGCTGCCGCCCATTCTCGACGACATGCTGTCCAAGGGGCGGGCCGACCGGCCGGCGCGGCCGTGGCTGGGCGTGTTCTCGGCCGAAAGCGATGGGGAGGTGGTGGTGATGAGCGTCGCCGATGGCGGGCCGGCCGATGCGGCTGGGCTCAAGCGGGGCGACATCATCTCCGATGTGCGGGACGGCGCGGTGGACGGGCTGGCCGATTTCTACCGACGGCTGTGGAGCACCGGGCCGGCGGGCGCCGACGTCACCATGCGGATCGTCCGCGACGGTCGCGAGAGCTGGGTGCGGGTGAAGTCCGCAGACCGCGACAGCTTCCTCAAGAAGCCGCTGCTGCAGTAGCGCGCCGCCACCTCAGGCGAGGAAACCGCCGAGCTTGGCGAGATCGACATTGCCGCCCGACAGCACGATGCCGACGCGCTGTCCGGCGACCGGTACGGCGCCCGTAAAGGCAGCTGCGGCGGCAAGGCAGCCGGTCGGCTCGACGACCAGCTTCATGCGCTCCGCGAAGAACCGCATCGCTGCGACGAGGGCGGCGTCCGGCACGGTGACGATGTCGTCGACCAGTGCGGCGATCACCGGAAAGGTCAGCTTGCCCAGAGCCGTGGTCACGGCGCCATCGGCTATAGAGTGCGGCACCGGGATGCCGACGATGTGGCCGGCGCGGAAGGATTGCTGGCCGTCATTGCCGGCCTCCGGTTCCACCCCGACGATGCGGATGGCCGGGTTCAAGGCGCGCGCCGCGATGGCGCAGCCCGAAAGCAGCCCGCCGCCGCCGAGCGGCACCAGCAGCAGGTCGAGATCGGCGACGTCTTCGAGCAGCTCGAGCGCCACCGTGCCCTGGCCGGCCATCACGTCGGGGTGGTCGAAGGGCGGGATCAGCGCGAGGCCTTCCCGCGCCGCGATCCCGGCGGCAATGGTGGCGCGATCCTCGCTATAGCGGTCATAGGTGACGATGCGGCCGCCATACTCCTCCGTCGCGCGCCGCTTCACGGCGGGGGCATCATTGGGCATCACGATGGTCGCCCGGCTGCCGAGCAGGCGCGCGGCGTAGGCGAGGGCCTGGGCGTGGTTGCCGGACGAATAGGTGACGACACCGCGTTGGCGGGCGTCCGCATCGAGGGCGGCGATGGCGTTGGCCGCGCCGCGGAACTTGAAGGCGCCGGCCCGCTGCAGGGTCTCGGCCTTGAAGTGGAGCTCGGCGCCAGTCTCGCGGTTCGCCGTGCGTGAGGTGAGAACGGGGGTGCGGTGCGCGAGGCCGGCGAGGCGCGAGGCGGCGCGGCGGATATCGTCGATCGTCGGCCGCGTATCGAGGGTGCTGGTCATCGGCCGGGCTGCCTTGCTCATGGAAGGGAGGGGCCTATGTGCGCCGGGCCGCGGCCGGATGCAATCGGGCCCTCACCGCCGCCGGAACTGCGGCGGGCGCTTTTCCTTGAACGCGGCGCGGCCTTCGGCGGCATCCTCGGTGGCAAAGCAGATGGTCTGCAGGTCGCGCTCATAGGCGATGGCGTCGGCGAGCGTCAGGTCCCAGGCGGCGCGGAGGTTGAGCTTGGCGGTTTCGGCGGCGATGGGCGCGCGGGCGGCGATGCTCGCGGCGATCTTCTTGGCCTCATCGAGCAGGCTCGCCTGCGGCACGACGCGGCTCACGAGGCCCCAGCGCTCGGCGGTCGCGGCGTCGATGGGGTCGCCGGTCATGATCATCAGCGCCGCGTTGGAGGGGCCCACGGCATGGGCGAGGTTCGCCGCCATGCCGCCGCCGCCGATCCAGCCCAGCTTGATTTCGGGCGCAGCGAAGCTGGCGGTCTCCGAAGCGATGCGGATGTCGCAGGCCATGGCGGTTTCGAGCCCGCCGCCGAAGGCGTAGCCATTGACGGCGGCGACCGAGGGCTTGAGCAGGGCGCGGATGGCGTCGCAATAGTCCGGCCGGTTGCGGAAGTCCCAGGGCGTCGCATAGCTGTCGAGCACGGCGATGTCGGAGCCGGCGCAGAACGCCTTCTCGCCGGCGCCGGTGAGGATGACGCAGCGGATCGCATCGTCCGTGTTGAAGCTCTCGACCGCGGCGACCAGCGCCGTCGCCATCTCCGGTGTCATGGCGTTGAGCTTGGCCGGCCGGTCGATGGTGATGATCCCGATCGGGCCGTCGCGTTCGACGCGGATGTGGTCGCTCATCATGTTGCTCCTCGTTGAAGGGAGGCTGCCCCCTCCACCAGCTCCGCTGGTCCCCCCGTACACGGGGGAGGATCGGAGGTGGCAGGATCTCGCCGTGATCCTCACCCGCGGAGCGGGGGAGGGGGACCGCCATAGGCGGTGGAGGGGGCGCAGGCCATTTGGGCCCTGGCAAGCTCACAGCTCGGTTTCTACCACCGCGCCGGAGGCCAGCAGGCCGTCGATCGTCGCCTCGTCGTAGCCCGCCTCGCGCAGCACGTCGCGCGAATGCTGGCCGACCACCGGGGCGCCGCGCCAGACCTGGGAGGGGGACTTCGAAAATCGGATGGGAAAGCCGGGCGTCTTCACCTGGCCTTCGGTCGGATGTGCATATTCGACGAAGGTGCCGTTATGCGCGATCTGCGGGTCGGCGACGAGATCGGCATAGCCGTAGATCGGGCCGCACCAGATATCGGCGGCGCGGAGCTTGTCCAGCCACTCGGCTGTGGTCGCGGTCTTCAGCCGTTCGCGGGTCTTCGAAAAGATCTCGTCGCGACGGGTCCAGGTGTCGGTTTCGTCGTCCATGTCGAGAAAGCTCGGCTCGCCGATCACCGCGCCGAGATTGGCGAGCTTGGGGAAAGCGACGATGATGAAGCCGTCCGCGGTAGCGAAGGCGCCATAGGGCGCGCGAATATAGACGTGGGCGTGCGGTTCGGCCGAGCGGGCCTGCGGCTTGCCGGCGACGGTGAACACCGAGAGTTCCTGCATCTGCAGCGTGGTGATGGCGTCGAGCATATTGACCTGCACCAGTTGCCCCTCGCCGGTGCGTTCGCGATGGAGCAGCGCCGCCAGCGCGCCTTCGAAGGCGGTGTAGGCGGTGACGGCGTCGACGAGATATTGCCCGGCCGGGGTCGGCGGCTCGCCCTCGCGCCCGGCCGACAGCATGGCGCCGGACATGCCCTGCAAGACGAGGTCCTGCCCCGGCCGGTCGCGATAGGGGCCGTCCTCGCCATAGCCCGAGATCGAGACATAGATCAGCCGCGGGTTGATGGCGCTCAGCGTCTCGTAATCGACGCCGAGGCGCTTCGCCACGCCGGGGCGGTAGTTCTGCAGGAACACGTCGGCGGTCTTGATCAGCTCGATCAGCACCGCCTTGCCGTCCGGCGATTTGAGATCGACGGCGAGCGAGCGCTTGTTGCGGTTGAGCGAGAGGAAGGAGACGTTGACCTTGTTGCCGCGCGCCCCGCCCGCGGCCGTGTGGCGCTGCCACTCGCCAGTGGTCGGCTCGACCTTGACCACGTCGGCGCCCAGATCGCCGAGGCGCTGGGCCGCGAAAGGGCCGGCCATGGCGATGGAACAGTCGAGCACACGGTAGCCGGTGAGGATGCCCATGAGGATTCAGTGCCTTCGAGTTTGGATTGGTTCGGCGTCAGCGCTTGGGGTCGCCCCCTCCACCAACTGCGCTGGTCCCCCTTCCCCGTGGTCACGGGGGAGGATCAGGTGGGGCAGGATCTCGCCGTGATCCTCCCCTGCGAAGCGGGGGAGGGGGACCGCCGCAGGCGGTGGAGGGGGCGGCCTCACGCTCGTCATCTCAGTGCATCACCCAGCCGCCATCGACATGGATGGTCTGGCCGGTGATGAAGGCGGCGGCGTCGGAGGCGAGGAACATCAGGATGTTGGCGATGTCGGCCGGCGCGCCGCGGCGCTGGATGGCCTGGTGCTCGTAGATGCGCCGCTCATAGGCTTCGAGATCGGGATGGATCTTTTCGGCATCGGTGGGGAAGGCGCCGGGTGCCACGGCGTTGACGGTGATGCCATGGGCGCCGAACTCGCGGGCCCAGGCGCGGGTCAGCCCGACCAGCGCCAGCTTCGACTGCACATACGGGGCGAGGTCGGCCCAGCCGCCGGAAATGGTCACCGAGGAGATGTTGATGATGCGGCCGCGTCCGGACGCCTTCATGTGCGGCAGCGCCACCTGCACGCAGACGATGCCGGCATCGACATTGATGCGCTGCACCAGCTGCATCTCCTCGATCGTGTAGGCCTCGAAAGGCTTGCTCGGATAGATCGCGGCGTTGTTGATGACGACATCGAAGCCGCCGACCTCGTGCGACAGCTGCTCCAGCCCGGCGCGCAGCCCGGCGAGGTCGGAGAGGTCGAGCCGCGCGACGGTGAGGCCCTCGAGCCCGGCGGCGGCCGCCTGCAATGCCGCAACCTTGGTCGCGTCATTGTCGATGCACACGACCCGCGCACCGGTGCGCAGCAGGGCGAGCGTGGTCTCGAGCCCGAGTCCGCCGGCGGCGCCGGTGTAGAGGATGGTCCGGCCCGCCAGCGAGCCGAAGCTGTCGGTCGCCATCAGCGCCCCCCGAGCGGCAGGTGGTTGTTCGACGGGACGGGGTAATCCTCGTCCGGCTGCGTGGCGATGGCGCGGATGCGGGCTTCGCTTGCCGCGATGGCCTCGGCGCCATCCAGCACCTTGAACACGGTGTCGTAGCGGCGCTCATCGCCATGCTGGAGCCAGATCATCTCGCCGCGGTCGCGCGCCGCCTGGTTGCCGAGCACATGGTGCGTCGACGGCTCGATGCCGAGCGCATACTGGCCGGCCTGCAGGTTCTGCCATTCGAACTGGCAGGGGAATTGCGATTTGCGGGTGGTCACCTCGACGCCGAAACCGAGCCGGTCGTTGACCAGTGCCACCGGCACCCGGCCCTCGGCGTCGGCGCCCAGCTCGTGCTGCCAGACCTGCTCGTGGAAATCGTGCTGCGGGGCGGGCAGGGTGCGGTAGCCGACGCCCTGCCGGCGGTAGTCGTCGCCGGCATGTGCGGCCCAGACCACGTCCCGGATCGGCGCCAGATAGCGCGCGCCTGCGTCGAGGACGGGGTGGCCGACATTGATGTGGTAGCACAGCATGTGCGGCGTCTTGTAGAAGCCGTGATTGACGACGCGGTCCGTCAGCCGGATCTCGTTGCCACCCAGGTCGGCCTCGATGCGGCGGATAAGGTGCAGATCCTCGCCGAACACCGCCGATTGCTGCACGATGCCTTCGGCCCAGAGGATGCAGCGGTCGCCCTCCCAGTGCTCGCCATAGCCGGCGAGCCGGGCGGGGATGGTGCCGATGCGGCCATGCAGCGAGTGCTTCACCGTCGGCTTGGGGCCATAGACATAGGTCTCGGCCGAAACCTCGTTCATGAACAGGATGTGGTCGAGCCCGCAGGTGACGAGCAGGCCCGAGAACGAGCGGGCCCAGGCGAGGCCGCCCTCGCCTTCATATTCGTGCAGGCCCGGATGGCGGAAGCCCGAGGGGGAGTGCCAGCCGATGGCGCGGCCATTGTGCTCGCAATCGGCGATGTCCATGGCGCGGTCGACCAGCACGGTGAAGCGCAGGCCCGAGCCGGTGCGGAACTCGAGCAGCCGGATGCCGCGCTCGACGCCGTCGCCCAGCGTCATCAGCCGCACGCCGGCGAACTGCGACAGCATGCCGGCGCGCTCGGCGAGGGCGCGGCGGTCGCGGATTTCTCCATATAGTTTTGTCATGGTGTCCTCCTCCTAGTTCCTTGGGCCGGCCGTCAGTCGAGGTGGTAGATTTCGGGCATCATGCTCCACCACTCGCCGTCGGCGGCGCTGGCGAGGCGGGCCTGGCAGGGGTCGGTCAAGGCCAGCCAGCGTTTGGTCACCGCCAGTTCGCCCAGCCGCGCCATGTCGGCGGCGTAGTCGGTGCCGCCATATTCCCAGTAGCCGAACAGCAGGTTCTCCGGCTCGCGCAGGTAGATGGAGTAGTTGCGGATGTTGGCCGCCGAGAGCGCCGCATCCATCTCCGGCCATGGCTCGGCATGGAGCCGGCGGTATTCCGCGAGCTTTTCCGGCTTCACGCCGATCACCATGCCCATGCGCTGCACCTTACTCATTCCTTGGTGCCGCCCGCGGTCATGCCGGTGACGAGGAAGCGCTGCGAGAAGAGAAAGACGATCAGCACCGGGGCGATGGCGAGGAGCGTCGCCAGCGCGAGCGCCGAGAGCGAGATCGTCGTCGAGGCCGCATTGGTCGGATTGAAGGCCGGCACGTTGGACAGCAGTTCGGCCAGGCCGACCTGGATCGGGGCGCGGCGCCCCGGCAGCGTCACATAGGGCAGGAAGTAGTTGTTCCAGTTGCCGGTGAAGTTGAAGAAGCCGACCAGCGCGATCACGGGGGTTGCGAGCGGCATCGCGATCCTGGCGAAGACCTGGAACTCGTTGGCGCCGTCGATGCGGGCCGCGTCCAGCAGGTCCCGCTGCACGGCGGTCGAGAAGTAGATGTAGGTGAGATAGACGCCGAACGGGAAGAAGGAGAACGGCAGGATCACCGCCAGCGGATTGCCGATCAGCCGCAGCGCGCTCAGTTCGAGAAAGATCGGCAGCACCAGCGCCGTGCTCGGCACCAGCATCACCACCAGCGTCACGGCGAGCAGCAGCCGGCGGCCGCGGAACTCGGTCATCGCGAGCGCGTAGCCGGCCGGGATGCTGATCGCCAGCGTGATGGCGAGCGCGGCGAGGCAGTAAAAGATCGAGTTGCCGATCCAGGTCAGCAGCAGCCCGCCCTGGAAGGCCATCAGGCTCTGCCAGTTGGCGACAAGGGTGCCGATATCGCCGATGGCGAAGGGGGCTTCGAGCAGCAGCTGGCGGTCGGTCTTGGTCGGGGCGATCAGCAGCCAGACCAGGGGGACGAGGAAGAACAGGGCGAAGGCCAGCATCACCACGATGCCGCAGGCGCGAGCGAGCCAGGCCGCCGGCGTCAGGTCCTGCGGGCGGCCGCCGACCATGTGGGAACTAGGCGCGCTCAAACAGACCACCCTTGAAGACGAAGTAGATGCTCAGGGCCAGCGCCACGACCAGCAGCACCAGCGAGATGGCGGCCGAACCGTTGAAATCGTTCTGGCGGAAGGCATAGAGGAAGGCGAGCTGGTTCAGCGAGTAGTCCTGCCCCACGACGCCACGGCTCGCCTGCGAGAGCACGCGCGGCTCGACAAAGAGCTGGGTGCCGCCGGCGAACGACATGATGACCATGTAGGCGATCCATTTGCGCATCAGCGGAATCTGGATCGACCAGGCGATACGGATCGGGCCGGCGCCGTCGACGCGGGCGGCCTCGATGACGTCCTTGCTGATGTTGTTGAGCGCGCCGTACATGACGACGATCCAGCCGCCGGCACCGGTCCAGAAGGCGATGGCGGCGAGGACCAGCGGCAGCCGGTCGGCCTGCACGGCGCCCACCAGCGAGGTTATGCCCATCCAGTTCAGCAGGAAGGCGACCGGGCTCACCGTGGGGTCGAGCACGAACAGCCACAGCATGACGCTGGAGGCGCCCGCGAGCGCGCCGGGAATGTAGTAGATGAAGCGGAGGCTGCCGGAGAGCCAGCGCATGCCCATCGAATGGACGAGCAGCGCCAGGAGCACGACGAACACTACCAGCGCGATGAGCCAGACGGCGAGGAAGATGCCGACATGCTCGACGGCGGGCAGGAAGCGGTAGTCGCGGAAGATGCGTACGAAATTGTCGAAGCCGACGAAGTCGCCGCGCCGGGTGAAGGCGAGATAGACGGCGTACAGCACCGGAATGATGCCGAACATGGCCAGGAACAGCGTGTAGGGAGCGACGAAGGCGAGGCCCATGCGCCCCTGTGCCCGCTCGACGCTCCTCGCCCGCGGCTTCTTTCGCTGTCCGCCCGGCTGGGGGCGGACAGCGCTGGTGTCGATGCTGGTCACTCAGCAGTCTCCCGACGCGGCTGGATCAGGTTCAGTCGACCATGTAGCCGACGACCTGGGCCTCGTTCTTCATCTCCTGCTCCCAGGCCGGGGACAGCTCGGTCATGGAACGGCCGGACGCGAGGCCGGGCGTGATGATCTTGGCCCAGGCGGTCTCGGGCGAGAAGGTCGGGTAGCCCCAGCCGCTCCAGACGCTGGAGGCTGCGGCGGAGACTGCCGCCGGGAAGTCGCCGGCATAGAAGCCGCTTTCAGCCTGCTGTGCGAGCCAGGCATCGGCCGCCGCCTGATAGGCCGGCAGCCCGCCCGTGCCGGCGACGCCGGGCTCGGAGACCACATATTGCAGGAAGGTCTTGACGGCTTCGGGCTCGGTGGTGTGGCTCGAAGCGTACCAGACGCCGCCGCCCACATTGCCGGTCACCGCATCGCCGTCCGCCCACTTGAGCGGCGGGGCGGCGACCCAGTCGCCGGGCTCAGCGTTGACGCCGGCCGGGTTCTGGAACAGCGCGCCGGCGTACCAGGCGGGGCCGGGGATGGCGACGAGGCGGTCGGCCGTCGCGACGAAGCTCGCGCCGAACACGCTGTCGAGGGTGAGGGTGCCATTGCCGACCATATGGTCGATCAGGGCGTTCACCTTGACGGTATTCGGATCCGACGTGTCGGAGCGGAAGGTCTCGCCATCGAGCTGGAAGATCGGGGCCTGGCCGCTCCAGTAATAGATGTAGGGGCCCTGGAAGGCGTCACCGATGGCGCCGAGGAAGTAGCCGGGGTGCTCGGCCGCGAGCTTGTCGCCCAGCGCCTGGTACTCTTCCCAGGTGGTCGGGGGCTCGTAGCCGAATTCGTTGAGCAGGCGCTGGTTGTACCAGAACAGCACCGGCGCGAGGTCGTTGCGGAGGCCGTACACGCGGCCGTCGATGGTCACCGGGTCGAGGGCGCCGGGGGTGAAGCCCTCGAGGAAACCCTCGTCGAGGAAGCCCTCGTTCAGCACCTGCGCGAAGGCCTGCCGGCCCATATTGTCGCGCGAGGCCCAGGCGGCGTCGTTGTTCTGGGTCGAGAACACCACGTCCGGCCAGCCTTCACCGGCCTGGTCGGCCAGGCTGATCTTGGTCTGGAAGGTGCCCGACGCGCCCGACGAGCCGTCATCGAGGACGAGGTTCACGGTGATTTCGGGATGGGCGGCCTGGAAGGCCTCCACCGCGGGCTGCCGCGTGGCATCGGCCCATACGGTGATTTCCTGGGCGAGCGCCGGGCTTGCGACCATCAGCGCCGACAGGGCGACCAGCATACGCATATTGCTCATAGTATTTCCTCCGGGATTATTCGCGACAGCCGGGATCAGGCCCGGCTGGTCGCCTGACTTGGCGCGTTGCGCACGCGCGGATTGAACGGGGCGTCGCCGAGTTCGGCGCGCGGCAAGAGCGTGGGACGGGCCCAGTCGCGCCGGGTCGTCTCGCTGAGCACGAGGCCATGGCCGGGGCGCTGGGGCGCATAGGCATAGCCGTCGCGGATTTCGACCGGCTCGTCGACGAGGTGGTCGAAGTTCTGGAACGAATATTCGAGCCACTCCACCTCGGGCAGGGCGCAGGCGGCATGGACGCCGATCTCGAGGAAGGTGTTGCCCAGCGACACCGGGATGCCCATGTCGGCGGCGAGCCAGCCGATGCGCATCACGTCGGTCACCTGGCCGTGCACGTTGAGGATGTCGGTGCCGCCCGCCATCAGCAGCAGCCGCTTGCCGGCCGCGTCGAGATATTCGCCGGAATTGATCAGGGTCCAGGGGGTGCTTTCGCGCAGCAGGCGCAACCCCTCGTAGTCGTTGCGCAGGATCGGGTCCTCGACCCAGAGCAGTTCGTGGCCGAGCGCATGGATGCGCTCGAGCTTCACCAGCGCTTCCTTGGCACCCCAGGCCTCATTGGCGTCGATCATCACCAGCGCGCCGGGCCGTACGGCCTTTTTCAGCAGGTCGAGCCGGTGCAGGTCCCAGTCGAAGTCGGGGTGGCCGACCTTGATCTTGAAGGCGGAGTAGCCGATCGAATCCGCATGGCCGAAGAAGTCGACATAGTCGGCGTCGCTGAGGTGGAAATCGAGCCCGCTGGCATAGGCCCGGACGCGCTCGCGGCGGCTGCCCAGCATCCGGTGCAGCGGCAGATCGACCTGCTTGGCCGCAAGGTCCCAGAGCGCCACCTGGATCGCCTCGTGGAAGTTGAGGGTGAAGGCGCGCTGGTTGCCGCCCCGCGGGCGGCCGACCCGGTGGATGAGGCCGGCCGGCGGCTGGCCTTCGAGCTGCGGCCAGGCCTCGGAGAGGAAGACGCGCTCGATTTCCGCCTGGTCGGGCAGGGGGAAGAACAGGCTCTGGATGAAGCCCAGCCCCACCATGCCATTGTCGGCGATCAGTTCGAGGGCCGCGATGTTGACATCGTCGGCGCGCACCTGACTGTCGCCGATCACGCGGTCGCGGGCGAACTGGAAACGGGTGATACGGTATTCCGTCAGGCGCATGGACGCTCTCTAATAGACTAATCGCTGCGTCTAATATATCAGACTGTGAGTGTAATAGACCAGAACGGAGGGGGCCGCAAGTGGGGCGCACTGGGGGATTCAGGGAGCCGGTGATTGCCGGCAGCAGTGCGCGGCTCAGCGATCTCGCCTATCGCCGCATCCTCGAAACGCTGTTCGACCGCGGCATTCCCGCCGGTGCGTTCCTGTCGCAGGCGGAACTGGTGGAGAAGCTGGGTATTCCCGTGGCGCCGCTCAGGGACGCGTTGCGCATCCTCGAAACCGAAGGGGTGCTGAAGATTCACCCCCGCTCCGGCATCGAGTTCGTGAAGCCGGGGCTGGAGCTGACGAAATCCACCTATCAGTTCCGCAGCATCGTCGAGCGGGCCGCCGTCGCGGTGTTCGCGGACACCGCGGAGGAGAGCGTGCTCGACGAACTGGAGCGACGGCATGTCGCGATCATCGATCGCATCGAGCGGGGCGGGCTGACGGCGGAAAGCACCGACGAGACCGAGGCGCTCGAAGCGCTGCTCCACAACAGCATCATCGGCAGCCTCGCCAATCCGCTGATCGATACGAGCTACCGGCGCATGCACAATTATTTGCGACTGGTGCGGCTGGAGCGCCGGGTCACCCCGCCCATCGTGCTGCGCTCGCTCAGGGAGCACATGGAGATCATTGCGGCCTGCAAGGCGCGCGATCCGCAGGTGGCGACGCTGGCGCTCGGCGCGCATTTCACGGCGGCGCTGCAGCGGCATATGGGCCTGTTCTGAGCCATCAGGGGTGCGTTCTGAACGGCTTTGCCCGGATGCGCGGAATCAGGGGCAAGTTTGCCCCCGCCCGTCCCAAATGCAGATTCCGCTTCCCCCTCCGTGGGTTGGGTGGCCGGGACAAGCCCGGTACTACTGAGCCCCCAAACGCAACGGAGATTTTCAGTGTCCAAGTTCATCCAGGGTCTGGCGCTGGCCGGCGCACTGTTCGCTACCCCCGCTTTCGCGCAGCCGACCGATATTCTGAATGTGTCCTATGATATCTCGCGCGAGCTCTTCGAGGCGGTGAACGAGGCGTTCGTGCCTTATTACGAGGCGCAGAACGGCGTACGCCTCACCGTCAACCAGTCGCATGCCGGCTCTTCGGCACAGGCGCGGTCGATCATCGAGGGGCTGCAGGCGGACCTCGTGACCTTCAACCAGGTGACGGATGTCGTGCGGCTGGCCGAGGCCGGCTATGTCTCTGCCGACTGGCAGAGCGCCTTCCCCAACAATGCCTCGCCCTATTACTCGCTGCCGGCCTTTCTCGTGCGCGCCGGCAACCCCAAGAACATCCAGGACTGGGATGACCTCGCCCGCGAAGACGTGCGGGTGATCTTCCCCAATCCCAAGACCTCGGGCAATGGCCGCTATACCTACCTGGCCGCCCGCGCCTACGCCATCGAGGCGTTCGGCGGCGACGAGGCGCAGATCGAGGCGTTTCTGACGCGCATCTTCGAGAACGTGCCGGTGTTCGAAACCGGCGGTCGCGGCGCGACCACTGCCTTCACCGAACGGCAGCAGGGCGACGTACTGATCACCTTCGAGGCTGAGGTCCTCAACATCAGCGCGTTGCTGGCGGCCGACGGCTATGAAGCCGTGGTGCCGACTGTCAGCCTCCTGGCCGAGTTCCCGGTCGCCGTCGTCGACCGCGTCGCCGATGCGCGCGGCACGCAGGAGATCGCGCAGAGTTATCTCGGCTTCCTCTATACGTCCGAGGGGCAGGACATTCTGGCCCGCTTCAACAACCGGGTACACGATGCCGAAGTCGCTGCGCGCTATGCCGAGCAGTTCCCGGACGTACGGCTGGTGACGGTCGAGGAGGTATTCGGAGGCTGGGCCCAGGCGACGGAAGAGCATTTCGCCGATGGCGGGCTGCTGGACCGGGTGTTCCTCAACCAGTAAGTCGCGTAGAGCGATAATCGTTGACGGCGCGGCCTCCGTTCGGGGGTCGCGCCGCTGACGTGCAGGGGCAGGGCTTTGGGCGCAGCAACACTCGGACAGCGACGACTGATCCCCGGCTTCCGGCTGACGCTGGGCATCACGCTCAGCTATGCCGGCATCATCATCCTGCTGCCGATCGCCGCGATGCTGCTCAAGAGTTCGAGCCTCGGCTTCGAGGAGTTCTGGCGCATCGTCACCTCGCGCCGGGCGATGGCCGCCTATGGCGTGACCTTCGGCTCTGCCGCTCTGGCTACACTGTTCAACGCCGCCTTCGGGCTGCTCTGCGCCTGGGTGCTGGTGCGCTACGAGTTTCGCGGCAAGCGGCTGCTCGATGCGCTGATCGACGTGCCGCTCGCGCTGCCGACGGCAGTGGCGGGGCTGACGCTCGTCACGCTGTTCTCCGAGAATGGCTGGCTCGGAGCCGTACTGGTGCCGTTGGGGTTGACGGTCAACTACACCCAGGCGGGCATCGTGATCGCGATGGCGTTCACCTCCATCCCCTTCGTCGTGCGCACGGTACAGCCGGTGCTGGAGGAGATTCAGCCCGACATCGAGGAGGCGGCCGAGACCCTCGGCGCGACGCCGCTGCAGGTGTTCACCCGCGTGATCTGGCCGCTGATCCTGCCCGCCTTCATGGCCGGCTGCGTCACCTCGTTCGCGCGCAGCCTCGGGGAATTCGGTGCGGTGGTCTTCATCGCCGGCAATCTGCCGGGGCTGACCGAGATCGTCTCACTGCTGATCTATATCCGGCTCGACGAGTATAACTACCCGGCAGCGGCAGCGCTGGCGACCGTGCTGCTGATCGCGTCCTTCCTCACCATGCTCGCCAACAATCTGCTGCAACGCTTGCAATTGCGCTACATGGATCGCAATTGATGCGCGCGGGTACGACAAGGCGACCGACCGGGCCGGTGCAGCAGCTGCTGGTCGCGCTGGCACTCGGAGCGGCGCTGCTCTGCATCGTGGTGCCGGTGGCGCTGATCTTCAGCGTGGCCCTGCGGCAGGGTCTCGACGCCTATCTCGGCAACATCCTTGCCCCCGACACGCTGCATGCCATCTGGCTGACGGTGCTGACGGCACTGGTGGTGTTGCCGATCAATATCGGCTTCGGCGTCGCCGCAGCCTGGCTGGTGACGCGGCACGACTTTCCCGGCAAGCAATTGCTGATGACGGTGGTCGAACTGCCGTTTTCGGTCAGCCCGATCGTTGCCGGTGTCGCCTATCTCTTCCTTTACGGCGCGCAGGGCCTGTTCGGGCCGGCGCTCGAGGCGGCCGGCATCCGCATCATGTTCACGGTCTTTGCCATCATCCTCGTCAGCCTGTTCGTCACCGCCCCCTTCGTTGCGCGCGAACTGATCCCGGTGATGCAGCAGCAGGGCGGCGAGGACGAGGAGGCGGCGCTGTCGTTGGGTGCCAGCGGCTGGCAGATGTTCCGGCTCGTCACGCTCCCCAACATCCGCTGGGCGCTGCTCTATGGCGCGATCCTCTGCAATGCGCGGGTGATGGGGGAATATGGCTCGGTGGCGGTGGTCGCCGGCGCCATCCGGGGACAGACCAACACGCTGCCCTTGCAGATCTCGCTGCTGTTCAACGATTTCAACATCGTCGGCGCCTTCGCCGCGGCCTCGGTGCTGGCGTTGATCGCGCTCGCGACGATCCTCATCAAGATCCTGCTCGAGCGGCTGGAGCAGCGGGAGAGTGCCGACTGAAACCGGCCGGCGGCCCGTCCCTCACTCGGTCGCGACGGGAACGGGAGTTTCGCTCGCGCCGGCCGCGATCAGCGCATCGATCAGCCGGTGGACCCTCAGCGCCTCGCGCCCGGTGACGGTGGGCCTCCCGCCGGAATCGAGGGCGTCGAGGAAATCGGTGAGCACGTTCCGGTGCCAGTCATGCGGGAAGGCCATCGGGTCGGCGCCGGTGCCGCCGGGCGTCGCCATGGGGGCGATGGATTGCCGCGTGCCGTCGAGCAGCGCGATCTCGAGGCTGGTGCCGGCCAGTACCGCCGTGCCCCTGGTGCCGATAAGCTCGATCCGTTCGGGGAAGCCGGGATAGGCGGCCGTGGTGGCGTCGACAGTGCCGATGGCACCGTTCTCGTAGCGGAGTGCGGCCATCACCATGTCCTCGGTTTCCATGCGGTGGAGCGCCGAGGTCGCGGCGTAGCCCCGGACCTCCCGCACCGGCCCCGCGAGGCTCAGCATCAGGTCGAGCGTGTGGATGCCCTGCGACATCAGCACGCCGCCGCCATCGCGGGCAAAGCTGCCGCGGCCCGGCTCGTCGTAATAGGATTGCGGCCGCCACAGGCGGATCACCGTGGAGCAGCCGGCGAGGTCGCCCAGTCGCCCCTCGGCCAGCGCCGCTCGCAGGGCGAGGCTGGTGGCGCGCTGGCGGTGCTGCAGCACGATGCCGAGTGTGACGCCGGCCGCCTCGCACAGCTCGACCAGTTCGGTCGCGCGCGCCGTGGTGATTTCGACCGGCTTTTCGAGGAGCACATGCTTGCCGGCCGCCGCGGCGCGCCGAACGATGTCGAGATGGGTGTTGGCGGGGGTGATGACGACGACGGTGTCGATCGAGGGATCGGCGATGATCGCCTGGAGACTGTCGACGGTCGGAAACGGAAAGCGCGCGGCAAAGGCCTCGCGCCGCGCCGCCGACGGGCTGAAGGCCGCAACGACCTCCGCCCGCTCGGCGAGGTCCATGAGGCTGTGCGCATGGACGCCCGCCACCATGCCGAGGCCGATGAGGCCGATCCGATGCTTCGCCACTGCCGTCCCCTCCGCTCAGCGCTGCGCGATGCGCAGGCCCTGCCAGCCGGCAAAGCCCGCCCGGCCGGCCAGCGCCTCTTCGATCCGCAGCAATTCGTTCCACTTGGCGGTGCGCTCCGAGCGGGTGATGGAGCCGACCTTGATCTGGCCCGCTCCCCACCCCGTCGCGAGATGCGAGATGGTGGTGTCCTCGCTCTCGCCGGAGCGGGCGGAGACGATGGTTGCCATGTTACCGGCGCGCGCGGCGGTAATGGCGGCGAGGCTCTCGCTGACGGTGCCGGCCTGGTTGGGCTTGATCAGCACGCAATTGGCGAGACCACCCGCCGCGGCGTCGGTGACCCGGCCGGCATTGGTCACCAGCAGGTCGTCGCCCACCACCTGCACGCGCGCGCCCACGGCGGCGGTGAAGCGGGCGAACCCGGCGGCGTCGTCCTCGGCAAAGGGGTCCTCGACGGAGAGGATCGGGAAGCGCTCGATCCAGCGCAGCAGCACCTCGGCAAAGCCATCGGAATCGAGTTCGCGGCCTTCGAGTCCGAGCCGGTAGCGGCCCTCGCGTCCGAATTCGGAGGCGGCGACGTCGAGCGCGATGAACACATCGTCGCCCGGAACGAGCCCCGCATCCTCGATCGCACCGACCAGCGCCTCCAGCACGTCCTCATTGCGCTCGAAGGCTGGCCAGAAGCCGCCCTCGTCGGCGACGCCCTGCAGGGCGCCGCGCGCGGCGAGCCGGCGGCCGGCGGCGAGATAGACCTCGGCGGTGCGCTCGAAGGCCTCGGCGACGCTCCCGGCACTGGGGCACATCACGAGGAAGTCCTGGATGTCGACACGCCGCCCGGCATGAGCCCCGCCGCCGAAGATCTGGATCTGCGGCAGCGGCACGCTGGCCGGTGACGCCCCCTGCTGCGCCAGATAGACGTGCAACGGCTGCCGCACCGCAGCGGCTGCCGCGTGCAGCACGGCCATCGAGGTCGCGACGATGGCATTGCCGCCGAGCCGCGCCTTCTGCGCGGTGCCGTCGAGGGCGATCAGCGCCGTGTCGATGCCCGCCTGGTCGGTGCAGTCGCGGCCCACCAGCAACGCGGCGATCTCGGAGCGCACCGCTCCGACCGCGCGGTCGACGCCATAGCCACCGAGCCGCTTGCCGCCGTCGCGCAGGTCGATGGCCTCGCCTGTGCCCACCGAGGCGCCGGCCGGGGCAATGGCCCGCCCGATGGTGCCGTCCGCAAGTTCGATCTCGGCTTCCACCGTCGGACGGCCACGCGAGTCCCACACGGCGCGTCCGCGCACGGCTGCGATGATGCTGGTCATTCGGAACTGTTCCCCCAATAGCGCGGCCGGTGCGGGCCGTTCTCAGCGTATCGGGCGAGACCCTAGTCAGCGGCGGACGTGGCGTCCATCCGCCAGAAGGCGGGCGGGCGCTCCTTTTGCAAGGGAGCGCCCGCCTGCGTGTTGCGGTCAGCCCTTGATGCCGGCCGAGAGCGTGATGGCCTGCGTCACGCGGCGCTGGAACAGCAGGTAGGCGAGCGCCACCGGCAGCGACGCCAGCACGGCGCCCGACAGCACGCGGGCATAGGCGACGCCGAACGTGTCCTGCACGGCGGTGATGCCGACCGTCACCGTCATCATCCGCTCGTTCTGCGCGGCGAGGAACGGCCACAGGAAGGAGTTCCACGCCCCGATGAAGGTGATGATGGCGAGCGCCGTCGTCACGCCCCAGTTCATCGGGATGAACATGCGGAACAGCAGCTGGAACTCGTTGGCACCGTCGATCACCGCCGCTTCGCGATATTCCCGCGGCATGGAGTCGAAGAAGTTCTTGTAGACGATCACCGTCACCGGCGAGATCAGCATCGGCAGGACGATGCCGGCATGGGTGTTGAGCAGCCGGGCATCGGCGATGATGATGAAGTGGTTC